>Ga0058702_10000028_pt1 | contig 192311 bp, 172 predicted proteins | sample AgamicOrSfe_FD_83781 | JGI IMG/M metagenome (GOLD analysis project Ga0058702, IMG submission 83781) | Agave microbial communities from Guanajuato, Mexico - Or.Sf.e | ecosystem: Host-associated > Plants > Phyllosphere > Phylloplane/Leaf | place: Guanajuato, Mexico | collected 2012-05-30
CTATAAAGATTACTCTTAACTAATCATCATCATCTAATCATATTGTTTAATAGCCTATTATGATTACTAAGAAGCTAGCGCTTAATTCAGCCTAGGCTAAGTATACATATGCTATTTTAATAGGCCAAGCTGTTTAACTAAATAGTATGTTATCTATCTTAAGAAGCTTATACTTGATTAGCCAATAAGTTGCCTATACTTGACTTTTAGCTTATGCTAAAATTAGTCGAATAATTACTGAATTATCACATATGTCGTATGCCTTTTGACAAGGCTTTTAAGGATATAAGTAGCTATTGATTGAATGGCTTTTACATGTACTATATTAGCAATAGTTAACTTTAGAACCCTCGGGATAGCCATAATTTTGTAATAGGAATAGCCAGCTAATAGTAGAGCTCTAATAGAGCGATAAGTAGTAGGAAGAAGCTCTAGACCTTAGCGGTTATTTTGAGCCTTAATTAAAAGACATTATGACATCTAATTACTATTAACTACTGTTTAAAGTAATATAACACTATTGAGGTATGAAATTCACGTTCCTAAGACCCTAGACTGTCTGTATACAGTCTACTTCTTTTAGATGATTAATTATCACTACTTCTTGTCTTAATAGCTCGAAAATCAACTGAGCTATGCACTGTTAAAAGTAGACAATTAAAATCAGGGGTGCGGAGTTCACAACGCCGTACGCAGACACGCTTTTGTTTACGTACTGTAGCTGTATAGGCTATGCTATCTAGTATCAAAAGCTATGCTTTCTCGCAAGGACCTAGCGGTGCCTAGGAAGCTGTCTTAGAACTGTACATTCCCCTACGTTGCCGATTCAGCCATTATCATTTGTCATTTGCAAAGGGCTTCCGTTGATTATATCTAATGTACTTAATCTTCCAAGAAATGCCTGCATTACCTCGCCCGTTCACCCCAACGCCGCGTATGGGTTACTCTTCTGCCACGTACCCTGCTCACTCTTCTTCTCCTCCTTTTCCGCGACCCTCTTCTTCTGCTTCTTCTTCGCCTTACTTTCCTCCTCGGACGTACCTCTATACCGAGCAAAGCGTTCCAAGACAAATTTTTGTGCGTCTTGACTCTGATCCCTTTCATCTGACTGCTCCAACACCGCCGCCAGATCAGGCATGCTTCCAAGTAACACCAGAAGAGGCCGCAAGCCTTCAATCTCCGAACCATAACTCCCCATCGCCTCGCAGAACGAAACAACCACCGCCAACAACTGTTTCACAATCCGCAAGGAGTAAATCACCGATTGTACCGACGCACCCGCGTGAATAGCCCTCCAGGTCAAAGGAGCTGTCCGTGGTGTCAATGCAAGCGTGAGAGTCTCATGCTGTGTTGGTAGAGGTTTCATATTTCGAACACTCCAGTCGAGAGCAGTCTCCATCGCAAAACATCTCCATGCCGCATTCGTAGACAAATCGCTGTACGTCTGGCTTGCTTCTTCCAAAATCCTGACAAGATTTCTTGCATCCAGTAATGTCGACTCGATCTTCGAAAGTGGCACCGACGACGACGAGATCCGCGTTCCCTTCCTTTCAACCTCTTCAACACTCACAACAGTCGGGTCGAGTAATCGCAAAGCGGAATACCCTACCCGTCTGATATCATCACCAAACCGCCAGGTAGAAGTCTTTGTCGGGTCGTCAATCATAAACGGAAAGTACATCGTTAACGAACGTTGATCAACATCCATACTTTCACCCTCCATCAACGGCTTCAACTGATGAATCAGCTCCGATATCCTTGGATCTAATGTCGACAAAACCTGCGAGAACGGACTTGTCGGATTTCGAGTGCATGTATCTGCAAAATCCGAATGCACCGGCAGAGTCCCATAGAGTTGCTCAAACTCGCGATATTCCCCACCCGTCACCTCTTGTATCTTTGCCAATCGAACCGCTTCGGTAAAGCTGCGATGATTGTCTTCGGTCATGAAATATGCTGCCTTGACGAGATTCGGCAATGCCAGTCGAGCCGCTATCCCATTCGGAAAATACTCCACCGCTTTGATACATTTACCCTTACTCGCAAGATGAACAATCTCAAAATCGCGAAACAGGATCACCCTACCATGCTCTCCAAGATCATGAACAAGAAGATCCGAGTCACTCGTCAATATCGTCGCTTTGCCTTGCCTGGCAGCTTCTGCGCAAAAAGCATCCGCTTCTCCTGGTACAACAGAAGTCAGGGATGCATATTTGCTCTTCTGAAGCGACTCGATAATCACGCTGACCATGAATGGTGAAGCACTCAACGATTTCGATCTCAACGGCGGTGAAGTCGCCAAAAGATCTTTCGGTCGTACTGAAACATCAGGAGAACGTGGCGGAAAATCTGCTGCATGCATTGCCCTGAAATTGACGAGTTGATTTGCATAACTTTGCAGACGAGACAGTCTCACATCTTTCTTCGATTCGGGTAATAGACCATCAAAGAGAATTGCTTGTCTGAGAAAAGGAAATCAGCGACTTACATTGACGACTTTTAGATCCCTTACATCCCGATGCTGTACGTTTCGCATTGATCAAGCCAGGCAACGACAGCATGCGACAATTCCTTGTAAGAAGGTATGGCGTCTATTGCGTTCCGAGCACCACTTCGTCTACTCAGACAGATGTAATAGACATGGTATGCGAGTGCTGGGCCGTCGATGATGATATTGGTACTCTGAAATGGGGGCTTTGTGCTGTCGTTGTGCTGAAATAGTACTTTTTCTCCATATGTCTGCAGATGATGCATCAAATGAGGGATTCCCATTTTGCTCTGACCTCATATAGCGGACGAGATGGAATTGGACGACAAGGAAAGCATCGGATAATATGAGGACAAAAAGTGCATACTGTAATGCAGCGTATCATGCAAAATACAGTCTTCGGCTTCATCCGCAGAGCCGCCCCCGAGCACCGCAGTCAACTTGAATGAAAAGGCCATCATGCCATGAGCACGCTCGAAATCATTACTCAAGTCCTCTTGCGCTATCGTGGTGACCGAAATCTTTGTCAGGTTCCTGAGTGCGTCAAGTGTATTCGACCGAGCGATGCATGTGACACGGCAAGAGACGATTGGCGGTGATTGTACTCGCTCATCACCGCCACGTACCCTCCGAATCACGACATCCAATCATTACGCGCCTGCTCATGACCGCCTCGAACCTGAGGAGACCTTTATCTCGCTGTCATTATGTTATAGATGATTTGATCCTCGCATACTATTCAGTAGGTCATTTTCATATTCACGTACTGTCCAATGCTGCACAACTGAATCGCGTTACGAGGTATGTTTCCAACGGATTGGCTATACCAAACATTTCTTCTCTTGAATGTCCGAAACTCTCAAAAATAACAAATCCACATAAGCTACGCACGATCATGGCATTCCCTGTTTGAGGTCCTTCGGAAGCGCAAACCCATCATCCTGCGCAACCGCTTGATACTCTCGCCATGTCGTTGAAACAGGTACGCATCATCTATCGAGAATCAAACACATACTCACGTTACAAGGAGATAGAAACTTGGGTCTCGGCTCTTGCGCATTACGATGGCAACGAATTCGATGCAGCGCTGTACGCTTTCAACATGATACCGGACACATCAAAAATTCTATTCAACTGCGGAATTATCCATGCTACCTTGGGAGAACACGACAAAGCAGTCGAGTACTACCAACGCGCCGTATACTTGGATCAATATCTGGCGGTCGCATACTTCCAACAAGGAGTTTCCAACTTTCTACTCGGTGATTTTGAAGAAGCGTTGGCAAATTTCAACGACACTCTACTCTACCTCCGAGGTAACACCTATATCGATTACGAGCAGCTGGGACTAAAGTTCAAGCTACATTCGTGCGAGGTGTTGTTTAACCGCGGGCTATGCTACATCTATCTCCAACAAAAAGAAGCCGGCATGGAGGACCTTTTTTATGCTAGCAAGGAAAAGGCTGTTCATGACCACGGTGTCATTGATGAAGCCATCAAGGAACAGGCCGAGGTAACTTCACCAAAACTACTGACGCCAACCCACTGACACATCCAAGGGTTATACCGTCTTTTCAATACCCGTTGGAGTAGTCTATCGCCCACATGAAGCCAAGGTCAAGAATCTCAAGGCAAAAGACTACCTAGGCAAAGCAAGACTCGTAGCAGCTCAAGACTACATCAACCACGCCACAAACCCTCGACAGCAACTCCTCGCATCGAATCTCTCCCTCGATGGCAGAACAGGATCGTATGCTGCACTCAACCTAGTCAAACCAGGTCTTGCTAGCCGGTCTCGACAACAGTCAGAACCACCAACCAACAGATCCATGTTCCCGCCAACGCCGCCGCCAGAGACGGAACGACCAGTGTCGAGAGGGAGCAAGCGCAGATCGATTGAAAGCGCAAATTCAGCTCCCACAGGATTTTCTCAAGCACGAGTCGGCGGTATGAAACCGCAGCCTCTTCATCTTGGTGCCGCAGCTTTCGAAAAGGTCGCACGTGAACAACCGAGAGAAGACGCACCGGAGAAGCCTCGACTAGGCACAGTTCGTTCTGCTTCGGAACGACCGAGATATCGTCGTGAGATGAGACGAGACTCACCGACCGAAGCGTGCTCAAATCGATTCAGTCTACGGGAAGATCAACAGGATCTGAGCCGGAAACTGCAAGATCTCGAAAATGAACAACAGTCGTTGGAAAAATTGCAGCCTGCAACGTACCACTCTCGTACCAAATCGAAAGCCGAATCTCTACGACATCAGACCGCTTCCATCAACGAAGAGGAAGAAGACGACACCACCGACGATGGATATCACCATTCTGACTCTTATTACCCAACGCCCCTGGCGTTTGAGATTGTGGCACCGAGATCTTATCGTCGTTTACCAAAACGGGAGAGGCCAGAATCAAATACACCCAGAATGAAACGTATTAGAGTCAAGGTCCACGCGGACGATACGCGATATGTCATGATACTACCTACTACAAAATTCGCCGACTTTGTCGATCAGATACGGAACAAGTTCGGGCTGGTAAATGACTTTAAAGTCAAGATGAGGGACGAAGAGAAGGATCTGGTAACGATGAGTGATCAGGATGACCTGGAAATGTGCGTGGAAGCGGCGAGGATCATCGCGAAGAAGGAACAGGCAGAAATGGGCAAGATGGACGTAAGTGTTTCGGCAGTGAATAACGAAAGAAAGCTAAATGCTTACAGATTTGGGTCCAAGAATTGATGAGGTGATACCAGGACGGCAATGTTTCGGATGGAGGTCAATCAGCGAGATGCGTAAAGTTCCTGTTAGCAGTCTGCTGAGCTTGAACACTTTCAGTGTACATGTTTGCCATATACTCGTCACCCAATATCAATACACTATACATGATCTCGTAACATTCATCTTCTACAACATTCCCTTGCCTACTTGCTCCTTTCTCTCCTCCCATACAGTCTTGCCAGAACACGAGCATACTGTCTTGTCATTATCCCATACGCCTGCGCTCCTCGCAATGACACCGACGAGAGTATCAGGGTCGTCCTTGCTAAATGGTCCTTCTTGCTTTTTCGACACAACAATACTCCGCCCAATCATCTCCCAAATCTGTATCGGCTTGTCCAAGAACACGGATCCGATACCGCTCTGGTTCACTGTGACGGTCCCAAACAATCCTCTTGCACTTTCCGGTTTCGACTCCTTCTTCGCGCGTATCAGTTCCCAGATGCCGCCAGTCGATTCCGCACCCCGCGAAATGTCTCCAGATTCCCGTACAGTAGCTTGATAAGTGCCAGGTGACAAGCCGCGAATGGTAAGGTCGATAATGGTCATGTTGTTTGATACCTGCACCATCCGGATAAGACCTCGCACTGGGTCTAGTACTGATGTAGAGTGTGTCTCCAGTATACAGACTGCCGCGCTATCGGTCCTTCCTGATCCCCTCAAAATCGCATCTCGTCCAGTTTCCTGAATCGCAGCGACAATCGATGATGGTGCGGCCGTTCCTTCTACGGATATCAATTGGTCCGCTAGGTTGGCGTGAACATTGCTGATGCCTGGGATCTTGTGTAATGAACCCGAAACTTCTTTTATGCAACTCGCGCAGTGCATGGGCACTGCAAAGGTTGTCTGGAATGGCGGTACGTCAAGAGCCATTGTAACGAGTTGTGCTACAGGTTTCGTGTCAGTCTCGTCTGAATACTCAAGGGGGACTTGTTGGGCGAAGGTGTCTGCTTGTCGACTCACCTGCGATTATGATGAAGATAAGGAATTCGGTTTGTTACGTCGAGTCGGATCATCTTGAAGGATAATATCCGCGATTGCGCTCCCATTACATAGCGCCTTTCTAGCAAATTCCGAGGTTGAGGTCGCCCGATCTCCGCAACAAGGGCTGGGCTTGGCATCATTTTTATACTGAATACATGGTGGTACCTAGAACAATTCCAGTCTTGGTCGCATTCAAGTCATCGCAACAGTATAGCTACTCAACTTGAGATTCGGTCTGAAGGGCGAAGCGCAGGAAAGGGCGAAACTACACAAGACCCGGTGCGCGAAGCCTTTTCATCAAGATGTCACAATATGTCGGCAAGGTAATACTTCAACCCTCTCGTGACACAAACAATATCTAATCAGCACAAGACCCGCCTCGCATACAGTCGCGCATGGCACTCTATCGATGTCGGTAGCGACCCTCGACCCCTCGGCCGTCTGGCATCACAAATAGCCATCGTACTCATGGGCAAGCACAAACCAATCTGGGATCCATCGACAGACTGCGGCGACTACGTAGTCGCAACCGGCTGCCACGACATTCACACAACTGGAAAGAAGCGTTACAAGAAAAAGTACTACAGCCACACCACTCGTCCAGGTAGTCTAAAAGAAATCACCATGGACAAGATGTTTGAGAAATGGGGTGGATCAGAGGTACTGAGACGAGCGGTTAGAGGTATGCTGCCCAAGAACAGGTTGAGGGATGACAGGATGGCGAGGTTGAAGATGTTCGAGGGTTCGGCGCATCCATACAAGCAGAATTTGTTACGGTTGGGGGAACAAAAGACGGCGAAAGTGGGCGAGAACCCGGTGGTACAGGCAGCTTTCCAGGAGATGAAGGAGGCGCAGCCATCACAGTCGTCATGAGAAGAGCTATGCATCAAAAGGGATTAGATAGGTCGATTGGCGACATTCGGAAGCAATACTCACGATTACGGTCGGGCTGATGCATTACATGGAGTTCAAGGGTATATCATTCATATCAGCATAACTGTGTAACATCTACAATTTTGGTCCACTGGGTGATGTACCCTTGCGAGTGACGGTGCACTGGATGAGACCATTCGGATCTGATTGAGGAGCAAACACTTCGGCGTCCTTGCCAGTGTTTTTGAGGCCATCAAACCAGCTGAGGTCTATAGTCTGTTAGTGGCCTGTCATGGTAGGAGACCAAACACAAGACGTACCAATCTCAAAGTAGTGCTTATTTGGCAGCGAATAGTCCACAGACTCAACATCAGGTACAGCCGCAAGAATGTCGTCGGCCATCTTGTACATGGTGTTTTGCACACTAGGACTGCTCTCTTTTGCGAATCTGTCCAGTGTAATGCGACGCGCATCTTCACATGCCTTGTCGAACTTTGGAACAGCGCTCACCACTTGCTCGTGCCCAGAGAACTTCTTCCACTGCCAGTACGCCTCAACCTCTGTACTCAAAATGCGGTCCCAAGTTTCCGGAAGTCTTGTGTACTCGTCGCGGTGAAAGCCGTAAAACGCCGAACCAGTACTCTTGAGTACCAAGAGACCTTTGATGCCAGATTTGATTGATGTCTCTCCGCCTTCTTTCACAACCGCCTCGACCACTCTCTTCTCCTCGCCGTCTCTGATAAACGAGTGTGGGTGTGGCTTGCCGTCAACGTCCATCCTCGTCCATTTGTGTACAGTAATGCTGATGTGCGCGACATGAATGTGCTTGTATTTGCTGACAAAGTGGTTGCCGAGAATTGATGCAAACAGCTCTGGTGGAGTGACTGGGTTCTGCTTCGCAAGGACGTATACGGTCTGCTTTTGTGTGTCGGTAGCGACAACAACAGAGTTGTCCGCCTCGGTGTATCTATTCAAGTCAGAATGCATTCCGGTCCCTCTTTCGAAACCCTTACGATGTCTCAATGTCTCCCTCGAGGAGCGTGCAAACAGTCATCTCAATGACACTCTGAAAGCCATTGGCTTCCTTCTGCACCTTGTAAAGACGGATATTGTCCTTGCCGTATCGCGCATGGCCAAGTTGAGACATTCTACTTATAGTCTGTAGTTGACAGGTGTGTGTGACAGTGGATCAAGTGCGGGAAGGCAGAGATAGGATGAAATTGAGAATGATCAATGACAAAGAAAACGGAGCTCCTACAAGTGTCGAGATGGATGCGACTGATATATAGACTTTCTATAAGGACTGTTATCTTTGCTAATAAATGTATTGATGGACGGAGGTCCCCGCGTGTTGATCCAGAACAAATCAACAAGCTCATGCTGCATTCGGGCGGATCAGCCCTGAATCAAAAGACTCTTTATCGGAGTTGTCCGATAGCAACAGGTGATCCCAAGGTGCATGTCCTGCCGCTGGAATCTATGCTCTTGTGAGACTGGCTTGTGCGAGACTGAGCAGAAGAAGGGCGACTAAATGATTTTGACGATTGGTGGTCGTGTACTCGTAGAAGAATGCAATATTACAGTAACTTACATGTACCTCGAGGTAATTGTTCACTTCGCAGGATACTTCGTCCCCGCCTATCTTGGCGCTTTCATTATGGTACTATTTAGACCCTGACACTGTCATCATCATGCCAGCTGAACAAGCGCATCGATCTGATGAATGCTGAATGAAATGGCAACCTCATAGCCAGTGAACGGATGATACTCGGCCAGGATACTGCCATATGACAACTTTTTACTCTCACGATACCGGTAATACATGACCCTCTCGAGACATTCGCGCTTTAATGCACGAGGACGTGTATCAAAAGGGCCTGAATGAAGCCCGCGCGCCAAAATGGCCCCTCGACGGGTATCAATACACTTGAAGCGCAGTCAATGCTTGCGCCGTCGAGGGCAACCAAAGATGCAAGATCCATGTCAGCTGCGAGTATCATGTCAAGAGGCATCTCCTACAACCCATCCATGCCACCGCCTGGAAGTTTCACTGCCGACCTCAAATCAACCGTCTCACGTTATGATGGATCACGAACAGACTTGAACAATTGGGCCGCATTCGATGAAGGAGTGGATAAGACTGCCTTGGAGAAGAAGTTGGCCGATTATCGAGACAAGATCGACAAAGAGATCAAGATCAAGGTTGGATCCGAGAATCTACTGGAGGCTCTGAATGCGAAGAACCCCAAACAGACAAAAGAGCAAAGAAGATTCGTCGAGGCCGAGTTGCAGGCATCAAACCGGAAGATAGCACAACTCAAAATCGACCTGGACAATGAAATCAAGAGATCGCAAGAGCAAGCAAGCAGTCCAGGAAGTAGGCTATCTCAACTATTCCGAAGCGCGCCTATTCGTTCGCCTTCAAGGACCGACACTCCGGAAGAACCACCTACTGCAGACGATGAGTTTGAGACGGAATCACCAACATTCCTTCTCGCCGAGATCTTGCAAGCTTTGGAGGCTCAAGACATGCCAGCGGATTATTATGTCAACCACGCCAACGATCTAGTCTCCTTACTAAAACGGCACTCGACACTCAAATACGACCTCGCGTGGTCAATTTTTGGTCTTCGTATGCAAGTCATGCTATTGAGCGACAGCCGAGAAGTCGTCGCTGCAGGGTATAGAGTCATGAGACACGCGATCACCGACCGTAAATCTCTCCAAACAATCCGGTCTCATCGTACCGATTTTCTCGTCATCCTATCCCTGGTCAAAGAAAGCAAGGCTCGAGTCGAGCGTGAGCAGGCACTCAAGTTTGTGCGCGCCTTTCTCGATGTCAAAGATGGTGTACACGAAATCGAACCATCCATCGTACGAATTATCGTGGCAATCGCAGAACACAGCGAAGATCGTTTGCGACCGTTATGCATCATGACTTTGGCAGAGATGCTAATCAGAAGTCCAGAACTTGTCATTGGCTCAGGCGGGATTGGTGTACTCACTGAAGCAATGGGTGATGGCTCGTACCATGCACCAGAGACCCTTGCAACATGCTTCCTACATCTCTTGGACTTGCCCGCAAAGCGTAATCTACTACGTTCAGGCTTCGAATTGAGTGTCGCTTTTTCATCTTTCACAGAACCTCCCGACTCCCATGGATACGAAGAAAGACTTCGCGCAAGTAGCAAAGTCGTCTCCAGTCTTTTCAAAAGCTGGTCTGGTCTCATGACATTGTCACTTCACAAGTTTCTAGCGATACGATCACTCGTCTCGTCACTTTATATTTCCTCCGAGGCTGTGCGTGCTGCGCTCCTGGAGTTGCTATTTGATATACTGAGAATACGACCACCCTCATGGTCTTCTTCTTTCTTGGCCGGAAGACGATTAACGACTTATGGGCGTGTCACGAACTTACGAGCAGAGGCTAACGACACGGAACCGAATCCGATCAATACTGACAACACTGGCAAAGTCAGTCTGGTCCATCACTTTTCTGCTGTCGTACTTGCTTTACTCTTACGGGGTGGACTTCTCAGCGCTTTGTTGCATGCGGAAAACGACTCGCCTGATCTGTCGCTAAGGCGCAAGACGACTTTACTGGTCGGAGAGGTGCTTACCAGGGCCAGTCAGCTATTACCCAGCTCATGGAGTGCAGAGCTCCAGACTCTACCCGACTTGTTTCGCTCGGCCACGTCCTTTGGTATTGATGACCGCTTCACTGCTCTAGCTACAATCTATCAGGTCGACAGCGTGAACCGCACCCTATACCGATCAGCCCCTTCGAAACAGATCGTGCAGAAACCCAAGCCCATCGAAGAGTCATATGCGTCATTCCGTCCAGCAGAAAGCTCGAAAAATCAACTTAGCCCAAATATCGACGAGGTGCAGTTCCGGAGCATCTTGCTCGAGTCACAAGTTCTTAGCACAGTCAACTTTACCAAATGGAGGTGGGACTTGATCCAAGCAGTCATTGATGGACCAATGACCAATGCAAAGCGTCTCGACGAGGCCATGAAGGCCACCAAATTTGTGCACAGACTCTTGGGCTTTCTGCGTCCGTTCAAATACCGCTTTTCCGAGGTCAAAAATACCAAACCGAATCAACGTTATGTCAGAGCCGGATGTTCCTTGATCAAGACCCTGCTTCAAACAACCGACGGATCGAAATACCTGGCAGAGAACAAGCTCGTTCCGCAAATCGCAGAGTGTCTCGCGCAGTTCGACAGACTCAGTGGCATCACCTCCGCAAATCCACTCTTCTCTCCGGACCGCTTATCAGACACCCTGGTTGGCGGATACTTTGCTTTCCTCGGAATTCTCTGCAGTGAATCCAGAGGACTACAAATGATGGAGAGGTGGAGAATCATCAACATGTTTTACCATATTGTAGAACTGAGAGACCGTGACGATCTAATAAAAGCTTTACTGACAAATCTGGACTATATCATCGACAGCCATCCAAGAATCATTCTCGCAAAAGCAATGATATCGGGATCAAAGCAGATACGCATCATCGCGACACGCATATTGAGAAAGTATGCTGCGCTACCTATGAGCAACTCGGCCAAGGGCACATCTCAGAGCGAGTGCGCAGGCTGGGCCATTCGACTGTTGGTTACACAGCTGTATGATCCAGAGATCGAGGTCTGCGAAGTTGCAATCAAGCTCTTGGAAGAAGCTTGCAACGATGATGAAAGTCTGGAGTATGTTGTCAAGTGTCGCCCCGCTTTGGACCATCTGGGCGAGATTGGCGCACCTTTGCTACTCAGATTCCTTTCAACCTCGGTCGGCTACCATTATCTTGACGGTCTGGACTATATCACCAAAGAAATGGACGACTGGTTCCTCGGACGAAACGACACGTACGTCACGCTGGTGGAGGCTTCTCTTGCACGAGCTTTAACAGATGTACCCACCAAGCCAGCATCAGTCTACGATGAGAATCCTCTACCTCAGGAGTTTGGAATCGTTCCGCCGCATTTCTACAAGGAATTAACAAGGACTGCAGAGGGGTGCAAGCTGCTTCGGGCAAAGGGGCACTTCGAAGAGTTTACAGCGACCATCATCGATTACGCAACGGAGCAAGAAGATACCGAGATGATTCTTAAACTCAAAGGATGTCTCTGGGCTGTCGGCAACGTGGGATCAATGGAGCTGGGCTCGCCATTCCTGGATCAGAGCAACGTGACTGCAAGTATCATCGCGATCGCGGAGAGATCAGAGGTCATGACCTTGCGAGGTACAGCATTCTTTGTGCTAGGTCTGATATCGAAAAGTCTCCATGGACAAGAGATCCTTGCCGAGTACAAATGGGATGGCACGGTGAACATGATCGGGCAATCTCTAGGTTACTGTCTTCCTCTAGACTTTACCAAGCTCTTCTCGATAAAATCATGGGCCAAGGTGTCGGAGAAAGATCCTTTGAGACTGGCGGAGACCAAAGGCCGAATCACGGATTCTGATCCCATCAACAATCAAATCCTCGAAGCGGTTGTCAAGCTTGGAAATACTGTACTGTCCAACAAAGCGGCTGCGGAGCTCAACAGGTAGGAATACTGATGAGACTGCGAGAGACCACATACTGACTGCCCAATAGTTTCAAAGTTCGCAAGGTACCAGGTTTAGGTTCTGCGTCGTTATTCCACAAGGTCATGGCAGTACTGGCTTCACATCATTATCGATTGCCAGCTAGTCGATTCGTCATCGATCTCTTTGATAAGCGTGTCTTGCGAAAAATAGTCTTGGAAGACAGTGAAGACGACAGTGACGACTCCGAAGGCGAAGGCAAGGCGGGCGTATGAAATGGGCATTCTTGGTTTTGCATAGCACTGGCGTTCGGGAAAGAAGAGGAAAAGCCCCATGCATGGGAGTTTGGTTGTCACTGTGAGATCTTGACTGGAGGAGGACACGAATTTACGGCAGGCTACGACCTGAATCTTATAATGCAGTCTAAAAAAGAAGTGAAGACAAGGGCAGTGAGCTTCTAGAAACATTGGCATCACATGCTGTTTCTACATTACAATATACGAGCGACCCTGTATTGAATTTACCCTCATGTATACAGTCCCCCACATGCGCCCCATCATCAAGCCAGTGTCGGTTGAGAACATGTACCAGGATCTTCGGAGCTGCAGAGGCATGCAGCATGAATTCGTCGTGAGCGTCATCGATCCTGCAGGCATGGAAAAAGCTTCTAGAATATCGGTGAGACAACGCTAGAAACACGATTAGAGGACCTCCATGGCGAATCAGCAACGAACCAGCGGATCGGCTTCGATTACAATGATATTGGAGTCAACCTCATGTCTTGTCCAATAATCATGCAGTATACATCAGCAAACCGTACACCAACCTCGGGAAGAAACTGGCTTCCTCGCCAGACATGTGGATGCCGGTTTCGCATATTCTTATGGTACGAACGGCGCTCGAGAAATCTCGTCGGAGTGGACTCCCAAATCTACGGCCGATCATGAGCCAGAGTCGTGATGGAGGCGGACTTGCCGCCGCGTATCGAGAAAATGTATGCAACGATCGTTCGCGCGCGCACTGCTTGCCTTTCTCAACATCAAGTCCTGCTGCACTTGATTTGACGAGTGCGTCTCGCTAATATCTTCCATGCCCCCATTCACAATCAATAATAGACATTGTTTTACCTGATTTCGGTGATTTGATCAGACGAGCGACCAGGCGTCCCCCAGAGTTTGTTACGCGTAACTACTGTACTGACGATCAGCGACCCTGTTACTTTTTACGACCAAAGTGGTACTACATCTGTACATCATCGTTCTCAGACGCCTCTGCTTCCCAATTCCTACCCACAGTCCAAGCCCTTGATCTTGGTCTTGAATCTACACCTCTTCTTTCTCCCAGTGGACTCACAGGACCCTCGACAAAGACGTTTAGCACCCTTGCCGCTTATCATTACAATTCCATCCACGCTGCTGGGGTTTTATGCACAACGCTGTGCATCCTTGCTCGAAATTCCATCTTGTAGAGTAGTCAGACGTCATCACTCTTCTGCATCGAAGGACCCCACATCAGTCCGGCAACACAACACGAATAATAATCCATTCTTATCAATACATACCAATACATACCGGTACACTGGGCTACACTTCATGGGCGAATAAGGCGACTTTATCAACACACCTCCATGAGTTTGTTAGAAGCTCAAACACCCTCCGACCAAATCTCTGGTGGACTGCCGAAATCCACCACTATCACACTACAGACCGTCGACTTTATGAGCGACGATGACCCCATGCAACTGGAGAAGCCGGAGACTCAAGGATTAGATGCTCACGATCAGGCTCGAGATCTCATCAATTTAATACAATGCCCGCAATGCTCGAAACCATTCACATCTCCGGTAACCCTGCCTTGCGGGAACTCCCTCTGTCGAACATGTCTTCCGGATACACATCAGAGGTTACAGGTCACATATCCAGACACTCCTGGCCGACGGAGAGCCATTCGCTGTCCTTATCCAACATGCGCATTGGAACACACCGTCGCCGACTGTTCGGTTGACGTCACCTTGTCAAAAGTCATGATAGCAATCTCGGAAGTGGTGGCAGTACAGAATGGATTGATATTGGACATGCAAAAGGCACAGCAAGAGCACGAAGCGGTCTCACAAACCAGGCGGGATTCGACCACATCGGAAATGCAAGTTTCGAACGTTAGCGCAAGAGGGAGACTCGTGGCTACGTATAATCTCGCGGCAGCCGGAGGTCTTCGTTATGATGCAGACGTCACATTCGAGGTGGAAGACAATGGTGTCGAAGACGACAAATTGGCGGATGCTGCTATACTGTCTCAGCTGGTAGACATGACTCACAAGGAACTCGACTGTCAGTTGTGCTACAACCTCATGCTGGACCCGGTCACAACCGGCTGCGGACATACCCTCTGTCGACATTGTCTCATACGATCTCTCGACCATTCTACGACCTGTCCTGTCTGTCGACGCATCACCTTATTGTCACCATCTCTTCACAACCATCCTAGTAACAAGACATTGAACAAACTTCTGGAAGGTCTCTGCCCCGAGGTAGTCGCCTCTCGCGCAGAAGCCGTTTCGCAAGAGGAGCACAGTGGTATTGGAGAGATGGATACACCTCTCTTTGTCGTCACACTCGGTTTCCCTGGCTGCCCGACATTCCTTCGCATTTTCGAACCTCGCTATCGATTGATGCTCAGAAGAGCACTCGATTCGAACAAATTACTCGGAATCGTCATGTACAATCGTCATGGCACTCCTCAAGGGCAATTAGGATCGACTCAGTTCATGGAGTATGGTACGCTTCTGCGGATTGAGAATGCCCAGATGATGACCGACGGCACCAGTATCATCGAGGCAAAAGGTATCGCTCGATTCCGCGTAACTTCAAACGCCATGCTCGACGGTTACCACATTGGAAGCATCGAAAGATTCGAGGACATTCCGGTAGATGAAGAGGAGCGCAACGAGCTGGCCGAGACATCTCTACCACCCGTCGACGAGAGTGACTGGGAAGGAACCATGGATCGCATGTCAACTCGTGCATTACTGATGCAGGGTCTTGAGTTCATCATCCGTATGCAGGCGAGAAGTGCTCCATGGTTGCATGAACGCATCTTACAAGCCTACGGTAGTCCTCCCGAGGATCCGGCTTTGTTCCCCTACTGGTTCGCCTCCATCCTGCCCATCAGCGACGATTCCAAGTACGACCTTCTCAAAACTAGGAGTGTACGACAAAGGCTGAAGATTACCACGAAATGGATCAAGATGATTGAATCGCAACGATGGTGAGTTGACCTGTATCCGCAATATATATACGCCAACTGACAATATCCCAGGTACCAGAACAACGCTTGTACGGTATTATGACTCCTCTTACGCTTCAGCGCACCATTTATCCTTGTCATTATTGCAATCTATCTTTTCCAGGCAAATACCGCCACGAGTCGGTCGTCCTGAGATCCTTTACGGTGTTGATACACTTCATTGCGGTCGGCGTTTGGACGCATAGCTACGGACATATATGAGTTGCTGGGGTTTTACCGGATCTTCTCATACTAACGGGTACTTAGAGAAACCCCGACGAGACGTGTTGAGTTGGAAATGTGTGGACATGGTTGTATGGCAACACCTTGGTCTCAAATTGAGCTTCGATCTTGTACGAAATTGTTTGATATGTATATACGACGGACAGCGTCATCAGAGTACATGAGATACCACTTCTGTTCATTGACATCATGATTCAGTCGTCGCTAGTGTCGCTCATGGATTTTCTTTGCAATGAAGGCTCAAAAATGAAGAGCCAGCAGTCAAATCTCACGACACGACCACTGGTCCTACGAATGTTGTGAACAGGCATAGCGTTATCGTGATTACACTGTCGGCGTGAATGAAATAAGTTGCAGCGAGTGGTCAGACAGCGTTTCGCTCGAGGTAGAGCTCGCTGTAGAGCTCGCTGTAGCTCTCGCTGCAGCTCTCGCGGTCGCTATCGCGGTTGGAAGAGAAAAATTGTACAAGGGCATCAGGTTGGACCCTTCCGTAATCCGCGCCTTCCCTCTGGCGTTAGATCACACGCGACGCGTCGCGTCTACCTTGTAGGCAGCCATTCGTGTTCTTCAACACAGGCATGAATTTGTGAGATCCTTCGAACGTCGAATTGTCCCGAATTCACCGACAAACAGGATCTGTAGGCTCAGAGGAACAGAGACAAGTTTGATCAAACTATTGTGTAAGTCGGTCAAAATCGACCTCGGTCCTATTTGTCTCCTCCGCCCATAAACACTTGCAACAACAAGAACAGACCAATGGCCCACCAGTACCTGAACAAACGTTAGCACATCATCTTCTTACCGGTCAAAGATAAACCAGATAGAAACTCACTTTTGCAAAAAGCTCTTCTCCTCAGTCTTCTCATCAACTTTGCCCTCCGCATTCAACACAACGGGTCTATTGAGCACCGGTTTAGGGCCCGCGACCTGCCTCACTACCTCGACAACCAATTCCTCCCTCTTGACCTGCTCAACCGGCTCCGCTTTCTTCTTCTTGTCCTTTTTGGCTTTCTTCCCCTTCGGCACCTTTGTAGGCGTAGCAGGGACTACACCTGCAAAGTTCAGACCGTATACATTCTCCGCGCCGTCAACCCAGAGACGGAGCGTCTTTTCTGTGTTGGACTGGAAATTCGATGCAGGTACTGCGATTCCGGTCCACGATTGCTTGGTTTTGGCGGCCGAGGTGTAGTATCCTAGACGGATCAAGGTGGAGTCTTGCGGGAGTGAGAGGTCGCGGTTGAAGTTTGTGAGTGTGCCATTGGGCGAGGTTGATGTGTAGGATATGCTGGCGTAAGGAGTCGAGATGGGAGATGCTGCGTTGACGGGCCAGGCGTAGATGTCGATTGATTTTTGCGCGAGTGTCAGGATCGCGAGCGACAGAATGGTAAGGACGATTGAGAAAGCCATCGTGGTGTCGAGGCTCTATAGTGCTCTAGCTGCTCCGTTTGAGATGATTGATGTTGGAGACACAATGTTGCGCTTGAGCCGGAATTCAGCCGCCGGCTACAGAAGCACGCGTTCGACATGATGTTCAGGGTCTGCTATGAGACCACGAGAAGACCTAGGATATTTGTTCTACCACAGTCTTTGGAAGACAAAATAGGACGACTGTAAGTGCCTTCTCTGCTTCAGCATTTTTCTTAACTTCTCGCATTGCTTATTATACTATCATTCTTAACTCGATGCACTTTTAAATCTTTGTCGGCGTCTGAACACAGTCCGACGGCCATAGCTTCCTGTTCGCTCAGGGCTCGACGCGGAGAACATTGAAGCCGGGGTGCGGGTAATCTGCAGCGATACGTCATACTGCTGATGAAAAGTACACTCACGGAGTCGATCTGAGCGCCGCCGAGCTCCCTGAATCGAGGACGGTTGATTGTGTTGTTGATCGCACAAAAACCGTGCAGATGTGTTTCCGTACTCGTACCGGAAAGTGCTCAAGTCCGGTTTGGTGCCTGAACTGCGAGTGTGGTGGAGGTGCCATCAGGTACATTGGTTTCACAGAGCTCGGGAAGCTTGCAAAGACTCCGTATCGTGACTATGAGGCACCTCTTCGCCAATGTGACTTGATGAATGAATTCAGCAAAGAGAGCAGAGACATGACAAGATCTGGACCAACAAATGCTGTGAATAAATGGAGAACCGCGTTGTGGGTGCAGATGATCGGCAAGGTGCTGTGTCCTGATCCGAGTCGGAGAAAGAGACGGTGACGTCCAGAGCTCTCCAACTCAACACGTCTTTTCCTCTGACAGTCTGAAAGTGTTTCACCTGCTCTCTATACATCACATATTTTGCATTGAACCTCTTTCTTCTGCGAGATTACCTGAATTCGTACAACCTTTCATCACACAATTTAACCACGAAAACACCGCTATCATGGCTATGCCAATTCGTCAACCATACCGCAAGCAGTCGCGGCAACAGTCGCGACAAATGTCTGTTGACCCTCACAATGAGCTGAGACCACAGCTGGACCACTACATTGGTATCGATGTTGGTACCGGTAGTGCTCGTGCTTGTATTATGAACGACAAGGGTGACATTGTTGGTCTTGCCAGCGAGAACATTGGCCTTTGGCAACCTCAGACTGGCTACTACGTAAGTGCTGCATTCACACGCCTGGTATTGATTCAGGCTGACAATCTCACAGGAGCAATCCACCACCGACATCTGGCGATGCATCTGCAACTCCGTCCAGCGTGCCATGCAACAGCACAACATTGACGAGACCACTATCCGCGGTATTGGTTTCGATGCTACCTGCTCCCTCACAGTCTTCTCCAACGACACCGACGAGCCAATCTCCGTCACTGGTCCAAAGTTCGACAATGCCGATGGCAATGACCGCAATGTCATTCTCTGGCTCGACCACAGACCAGAGGAAGAAACAGACAAGATCAACGCTACCGACCACAACCTTCTCAGATACGTTGGTGGAAAGATGTCGATCGAGATGGAAATTCCAAAGGTCTTGTGGTTGAAGAACCACATGCCAAAGGAGCTGTTCGACCGTTGCAAGTTCTACGACTTGACTGATGCTCTTACCCACATGGCCACTGGCACCGAGACTCGCAGCTTCTGCTCTGTTGTATGCAAGCAGGGTTATGTCCCAGTCGGTGTCGATGGATCCGTCAAGGGATGGCAAGAGGACTTCTTGAAGGAGATTGGTCTTGAGGATCTCTGCGAGGACAACTTTAAGCGCATGGGTGGTGTCAATGGGGTGGTACATCTCCTGTTCTCCTTTTCACAATCGCAAGATGGCTAACTCCTTCCTAGAATGGCCACTATGCCACAGCTGGTGAGAAGATTGGTGTCCTTTCTGAGCGCGCTGCTCAAGACATGGGTCTCCCAGCAGGAATCGCTGTCGGATCTGGTGTCATTGATGCCTACGCTGGTTGGATCGGAACCGTCGGCGCCAAAGTCCGCTTGAACGAGAACCACCTCGACAGATCGCACCCAGCCAACGACGTGTCTCAGGCATTCAGCCGTCTCGCAGCCGTCGCTGGTACCTCGACCTGCCACATCGCCATGTCTGAAAAGCCAGTCTTTGTCAACGGTGTTTGGGGTCCATACCGCGATGTTCTTATTCCGGACTACTGGCTCGCCGAGGGTGGTCAGTCAGCTACCGGTGAGTTGCTCAAGCACATGCTCGAGACTCACCCAGCTTTCCACGAGGCCATGTCGGTGGCAGAGACTTTCAACGCCAACATCTACGACTACCTGAACGAGCATCTCCGCGAGATGCAAGAGACGACCAACGCACCAAGCGTCAGCTATCTCGGCCGTCACTACTTCTTCTACGGCGACCTCTTCGGTAACCGTTCGCCAATCGCCGATCCAAACATGAAGGGTTCCGTCATTGGTCTGTCGAGCGACAAGTCATTGGACAGCTTGGCTCTTCAATACTACGCCACCATGGAGTTCATCGCCCTCCAGACCCGCCAGATCGTCGAGACCATGAACGGCTCCGGCCACGTCATCTCATCCATCTTCATGTCTGGTTCGCAGTGCCAGAACGACATTTTGATGAAGCTCATGGCCACTGCATGCAACATGCCAGTCCTGATTCCACGTTACGTACACGCCGCCGTCGTTCACGGTGCAGCCATGCTTGGAGCCAAGGCCGCCTCTGCCGATAAGGACGGCAACACCGAGCCTCTGTGGAACATCATGGACCGCATGTCCAAGCCTGGTAAGGCTGTCTACCCTGGCAAGGACGAGACTGAAAAGAAGCTGTTGGCTGCCAAGTACAAGGTCTTCTTGGTACAGTGCGAGCAGCAGAGAGAGTTCAGGAAGAACATTGACGAGGCTGTCACTGGCTGGGACAGGAAATAGATGATGTCTGTTGAGATACGAATGAGTGATGCCCCTTGATGGGCGCATTTGCAAATACGAGTAGATAGATGTGTAATACTATGTTGTTTATCGATTGACAAGGAGACTGCAAACATCGAGCGCTGCAAATGATTGCAACTTGCCAACGAGTGGTTGTGGAGTTCCCAAGTCGCAAGGCCGGCAACACCAGAATACCTGTGTGATGAGTTCTCTATTTCACATTCTTCGTGACAGGATTCGTGCACAGCAACTTGACGTACAAAGGTTCAATAGACTGTGAGTCTCTCAACATACCGTAGAAGCCAGCCGACAAAGGTGGCTTCGTCGAGTGACCATCAACGACCGAACTGTTACCTTGTGACAACCGAGTCCAGACGAGGCGGTATCTAAACAATGGCTTAGCGTTTCTTGTCAACAGGACGAACAGATGGCTATATGGTCGCTTGATTTGACCCTGTAGGAGGATGCCGACCGGCGCTGAATTGGTCGTCTGCGATTGATCTGCATTCGACCCCAATATCTACAGTGAAGGCATAGCTTAAAGGCAGTAAGCTCACCCACGTGCGGCTCGCGGTGTATGTACCGGTTACACTGGACTGGTATGCTGTGCGAGATCTGGACCCGCGACAAGGTATTTGACTGAATATTGAGCCCCCCTGGCTCTGGGCTTGGGAATCTGGACCCGGCAGTCTTCAATGCTGAAACGGTCCGCGTCGTTGTTGATGAAATGGTGTGAGTTTACCGGGTGAGGTACTGTGTATCGATCGCGGGAGTGCGAGTAGAAGGCCTTTGAGACTGCCATAAGGCTGGGTTTGCGGGTATTGACCGTTTTGACGGGGAACGGTTTTCGGCCAGACTGTGAAAAGAGTGAGTGGGGTTCATGTCGACCCTACTTGCATTCTGAATCAGTTAGAGGAGTCTGATTGAATGATCAGGTGAGAGGTCGGTTCGTATCGGATACAGTCGGTTGGTCTCACAAGCACGATATGTGAAATCTGCAGCGCGGCTTCAGCTGGGAGCTGATGGTCTATCGAGACACCTTTCCGCTCCAGAAGCGAGATTTTAAGACGAAGCATAAGCTCAAGATATGTGTTTTGGTCAATGAAAGCTGAGTTCGAGGATGTGAGTGTCAGCGAGAACAATCTCAGACGTCTCAGGTACAGGAAGGGGAGGCGAAGATTATTGCGGGGCGGAGCTGTCATCTTCCCAATGCAGCAATAACACCCGACTGTGCATGCTTCTTCCCCATACCAGGAGTTATCGGACGACAAGGTATTAATAACATTGCTGCAACAGAAGAACGATCACTATCACCGATATCAGGAACTCTCTCGATGATTAGTTGATGTGATTGTCAATTCAAGCGACAATTCCAATTGATTGATCCAAAACGCGCGACAACGTGTATCCAGACCGTGATACGTTGAGAACAAGCTACGATATAAGATATAAGCATATCAAGTACTCGATCCGATCTCAGCAGATCCGTGTAAAGACACGGGTCGAGATTCTGGTCAATATCCTGAGCAGATACGATAGATTCATCGGCTGAGAATAAGCTGAAAGCCTTCAACGGGCAACGAGGGAGAGGCGTCCGCTATAGAAAGCCATGAAAGTTTTAAATCGTTGCCTGTCAAGAGCATCGATCGGTGAATGGAGGTGATCGTGCACTGCTGTGAGGATGGAGGCTCAAGAAGGAACATAATATGCAATGGTGTAACGATCATGGCTTTCGCAATGCAGTTCTTAAGCAAGGGCGCATGTTGTTTCGCAATCCGCAATATCTCGTAGACCGAGCTGAGTACGTGTAGTCATCTTACCTTATGTCCGTCTGCGCCGCGCGCGAAGGATCAACAAGCAGTGCAAGGCGGCCCTAAGTCATGCATGAATGCATAATCACGGCGATACAGAACGCCGACCAGATACCAATCCCCATTTGGCAACATGTGCATCTGCGGTATGCGACAAAAGGAAAAGAACTCGGCCGCAGTGAACCGGTGCATAGAAATGTCCGATCGTGTTCGTTACGTCGGCCATACTACTGCAGTCCTTAATGCACAGGTCACTGTATACATGCACAAACCCGTGCATTACCGTAGGCCCATCAACAGAGGTGAGCACAGAAGATGTCATGTGTTTGACTGTTAAAATTGCGACAACACGACGAACATCTCAGGACCATGGATCGAGGTGACACCGACTCCGCAAAATGATTCGAAATCTGTCCGTACCCGCTAGAGATTGCACAATTCAGAGAACAACAGAGTCATCTCAAAGCTTACAACAGCATCCTCTACAAGATGAGTCAACGGGGGTAGCATTGCTCCGGTGTCAGGTGTGAATCGTTATGCAGCCGCGAAAGAAAACGTGACGATCTCGGCCAGTTGCGAGTGTGAGACCGCGACGATGGAAGGACGAAGCTAGCGGGGTTCGCAGGAAAAGGACACCGCGTCGCAGTTGCACCGCTTTGTCAGGTCGGGGCAGATTTCAAAGCGCCGCAAAGTTTATTCATCGGATGCCTGACAACGTTCGACCGTCTCGTCCCGTGCTGTACAGAAATCATGCCCTGACCCGCAATCTGTACAATCAAATCGGGGCCAAGCTCGCGCCTAGCTCCGTCAGCAACGGCCTTTAGCAGTTTGGGAGCTTACGTGCTCCGGTATGCATCCAGCCAGCAAACGATCGTCGTAGATTTATATCCTCAGACATGCCCACCATGCATGTCTCTCGTTCCATACTCAACAACCAATTGACAACAGACCAGACATCAGACCAAGCATCAGATCTGCAGACTCTTCTATCAAACACAATCAACACTACCAGCCTGGAACCTACACTAACTCTCTGTCATCTCCACAGTTTCCCGTGAGTCACATCACCCCTCCGACAGAGCATTAGGCTTCAGGCATCGACTCATACTGACCCCGCAATAGGCAGAAATTCACCGATACATAACCAAGATGCCTTCGAATCTCAGGCTTCAAGTCGACACTCAATCTACTCAATCCTACTTTCCACACCCAGCGGCCGTTTCTCCACCAGCAAAGAAGCAGAGAATGTCTCTTACTCAGACCTACCGCATCGCTTCAACTGCCCGCAGCAAGCTCGGTCGTGAGGCATCTCGTGGCGATCACGACCTCAGACTCTTGGTCGGACATGCAAACCTCCTCGACTCTCTTATGGTAGAACTCGCCGATGCCGAAAGGGAACAGGAGTCTTGGTTCAACGAGAACCTCCGCGCTCAGGCCAAGCCAGAAGGTCCAAAGCACGTTCAGTGGTTTGACTCCATCTTGGAGGAGCACGAGGACGACCTTTCCGACTCCGAGGATGACTCTGACGCCGACTCTGATATCGACACCGAAGACTTTCCAGCTGTCACGCAATCGCCGCCACGCAGAAGATCAGTCTCTCCACCACCGCCAGTCGCATCATCATATCTTCTCGAGGATGATGACGAGGACGACTACGAAGATGACGAGGAGCACGCTCTTTCTCGTGTACCATCTCACACCCCAGACCTCATCCACGAAGACTCGGAGGAATCAGACGACGACTCAATGCCATCATCGCCGCCTTCATCATCAATGGAATTCGAAGCACAGTCAAGCGATCTTTCGGACCTTTTCCAAAAGGTACCTGCGAAGCTCGCGCGACCGACAGTAGTGCACGACGACATGTTTCAGTCGCACACGCCTCACATGATCTCAGCCTACTAGCGGTCGATTGTTTGGCTGTATTTTGAACCATGATGGCATTTCAGCGAGCGAGCGAGCTATTTCCGGAACAATCGTCACGAATTTTTTTTCTTGTATATACCCTCTTCTCTCACGAGTACATTTTCTGTACTATCAGCGGCCCAACAGGTGCCAGCTAGACACTATACTTCATCAACAATAATACAAAATATCAAATAATTCAAACCATCTCTTCTCTCCATCATTGAGTTTTTCACGTGCTTTCAGAGATCTGCTTCCTCGTCGTCATTCTATCTCGTCATTCCATATCTATCCGACTCGGATCAAGCATAAACCCTTCAAAGTCTAAAAGGATGTTCCTCGTCCGCAAGCTACAGGACAACGTGGGTAGATTTGATCCGCGCAACTTCCGACGCGTCGAGCTTAAATCTATGATCGGCGTGAACGACCAAGACAAACCGGCCAGTTGGATCTGAGTCCTTGACGATCACTGCCTCTTTGCGTATCCTCTCCGCGTCTATTTCTGCATTCGTCGAGTCATCTCCCTTGTGCTTGCAGCCAGCTTATGCAAGGAGCGAACGTCTCCCGGCATCGTCGGCCGATGCCGCTCGGCGCCCGGATGAACGACTGGCCGGCGTATTCATTTCATGATGGAATGGTCAACGAACTCTGCTCCTGCCACGTCGCTCATACCATGGAACAGTAGAGCAAGTACGGACGCAAATCAAATCTCTTTCGTCGAAGCAGCACAATCACAGCAAATCTCGGCGGCCCGGTACACAGCTCTGCACCTTGTGCGCCAAATCCAAGGCAAACACCAATACATCATGACTCAGGCAGACATCCTTGGCTTCAAGTATTGGTAAGCCACCAGGCAACACGAAGCAAACCACTACAGGGAACCTTCTAGCGCATCGCTGCAAATAAATTACCCGAGCTGTCAATCCGAGCGCTCGCCGAGTCCGAGCTTACGGCCTTGGTCCGGCTAGGCATCCATATTCTCTTGCGCACCGAGATGAGGCCTTGCACAGAATGCTAGGCGTGCTTGGGTGTTGCGTAACGTACCATTTGAGGAGTAACTGAGGATCGTGCGGTTGCGTGTCTTGTGTTGGTGTTTTGGATCGCATTGGCAATATCGCGGAATATACTACTTGCGGTAAGTCGTTGCGCGGCTGAGCGACGGACCAGGGCTCCAACCCCAGGTACGGTAGGGTTCATGAGCCCTAAGGCACATGGCTGACGGGCTGTGCAGCTGTGCCTGCCTAAGCCGCTGCCTAGCTCATTATTTACGTCTTCTGTCCTCGGTATTCATGACCATTGGTTGTCAAGCAGTGGATAGAATGCACAGCGTGCTGCTAGGCTCCGAGATGGCATAAACCGTCGACAATGAGACGCGAGGTCGCTTATGTGGACTGTCTTAGAATTGACTGTATGCAGCTATATGGCTGCCTGAATGCCTTCTAGCCTCTGCCTCACGCTGTGTAGAGTCCTCTAAATCTGCCAGATCTCCCCAAGCTCATGACTCTGCATTGCGGCTGAACGAAACCGCATTTTGCGCTCAGTCTGGCGTGCATACACCGCCATCAGCCACGTAGCTCTTACCGCGCTCACGACTACCTTATGCACGTACGCGTGATGGGCATGACCTATCTGTCCAACATGGAGGCCCCCGTACATCCACTCAGGAGACAGCAGGGGGCGTCCAGAAGCTTACTTGTACCTTTTTCGTGTTGTTCATCGAGGTCCGTGTCGTTGTCTAGGCAGCCTTAGAAAGAGCTCTGCACTCATGCTTGTTGGGACTGATGTGGTTTGCGCGTCGCACCTTGGCTGATTCTTTATCACTCGAATGGACTGACGGGATTCGGGGCAACATATCCTCTCCGGGTAAGCCGGGCGAATAAGCGTTTCTCGACTTGAGTGAACTAGAGTTATAATGATTAGCAACCTCCTATATGAATCGAAGCTCGACAACGTACAAGTCCTCTGTCCTCTTGCACGCCATCCTTGATCCAGAAGCCATATGAACCCATCATGTTTGCCAGCATGATATCGGTAAACAGTCGATCACCAACCACTGCCACTTGGGATGGAGAGGTGACCTTGGTCTCGGGCTTTGATTTGAAATAGTCCATGACCTGCTGACCGCATCCTGGTTTCTTGACATTATGCCGTAGTACCGGCACTCCAGTCACGCGTTCGAGCGTTTCTGCATCCTTCCCTGTCGGATCAGAGAGCGTGCCAGCAGAGTTGGATACAATCAACAGTCGTGCTCCTGGATATGCATTTTTCAGCTCGGCAAAGCGCTTCTCGTACGCCGGGAAGACATCGTTTGTATCCTTGATAGCAAAGCAATTATCTTTGTCCAGAACAACTGCCCGAATGTCGACCTTTTCCGTATTGCCTTTCTCAGCAAATGCACGTGAGAGCGGAATGGGCAATTCATTAAACGTCGAAACTGTGTGATGAGGAAGACATAGACTGGGATTGGCTATCAACCTGAAGACGTTCAAAGTCCCCGAGAAGTTGAAACCCATTGCTAAAGACACAATTGTCTGAAACAGACAAAACCCTACGTCTCCTCGTAGAAGACAATCACACTTGATCACCTTTGAAGCAAGAAAGCGCGATTGATAGCCATACGGCAATGTCGTTCGGTTTATCCTCGGATGCGGGGGCGTGCCGAACCCTATCAGACAAAGACGTCGACTTCACGCGACATTAGCAGTCGCAACGATATTTTGCGACACGGGATATAGATACCAGGCACCGATCCAGATCTGAGCAGCATTCGAGAACATGGCGGACGCAAAGATTCAGTACGTTGTATCGATGCGCGACAGTGACTGAACTACACTAACGCATCACAGAGATTTGTTGGCAAAGCCACGCAGCGAACTCACAGAGTACGAAGTCACACAGCTGGAGCAGCACGAGTTCACAGCCGGACCACTGTCGATTCTTCAAACCGCCGTCAGAAACCACAATCAAGTCCTTATCTCATGTCGAAACAACCGCAAACTTCTCGCGCGAGTAAAGGCATTCGACAGGCATTGCAACATGGTGCTGGAGAACGTGAAGGAAATGTGGACGGAGACGCCAACGAATGCGCAGGGCAAGAAGGGAAGGCCGATCAACAAGGACCGATTTATCAGCAAGATGTTCTTGAGAGGGGACACTGTCATCTTGGTTTTGTTGAGCTGAGCGATGTGGAGGATTCATTGATGGGGGATTGCTGCAACGCAGCTCGAAAAGCACGGCTGGGTCGCTGCGAACAGAACGCAAAATCTCGCAGCGTAAGGGGAAGACACGAAGCAGCGCGGCTCGTGCCAGGCGTTCCGGACCCAGGAATAGGCGACATGACCATTTCAAGACGAGGAAAGGCTCTGCACGGGAAGGACAAAATTCATGATATCCAAATGGTAGGCTAATCACACTATCAAATTTCAATCTCACAGCTTTTGCGCAAGACCTGTGAAGAACTGTGCGAGGCCGTAAGCTCCAGGGTCTGGTACCTCTTGGAAGCCCTGTCCACCGATATATACGGTTCGACCTAGGGAGGCTTTCATTCCTTTGGTGCTGTTTGAGCCATCTTCAGCGGCCTGTGCGGCTTTGTGGACGTCTCCAGTCTGCGTCAGTGTGTCGACAAATGGCGCAAGAGCATCGACAAGCGTTCTGTCGCCGGGCTTGGCAGGTGTGTACTTGGCCATGCTTTGCATTGCTGATTTCGCCGCAGCAGCCCAGACTTTGGCTGTCGCCTCGCTCTGACCAGATTGCGATCGCAAGCCGCTTGCAAGTGCGTTGAGGTAGATGGCGTAAAGAGCGCCAGAAGTGCCGTCCATGCTTGTCTCGACTACACCGATGATCTGATCGAGGAAGAGGGCAGCATCGTCGACGGAAGAAAGCTTGGAAGACTGAAGAAGTTGCAGGACAGCCTCAGCGCCGCGCTTCAGACCAATTCCACAGTCGCCGTCTCCGACTACCGTGTCGTACCTTGTGACTTCTGGCTCGGCTGCGATGACAGCATTGAGACCGCTTTCCAAGGCCGGCTTTGCAAGTGCCGGATCCACTGAGTTGCATTAGCTTCGTGCATCCTTTCAATTGAATCTACTCACTCTTCAGACCACTCGGCTTCGCTGCCACACCCTCACCGTTGCTCTCTTCCATGACAGCTTGCGATCTTTCTTGCCAAGTCTTGGTCGTGACAGCTGCGGACCAGCCGTTCACTTCAGCTGGTGCATCTAGAAGTTCGAGCATTGTCTTGCCGACACCAGTATCGGCAAGCTTGAGTAATGAAATGCTGAAGCCGAGTCCATTCAAGCTGGTCATGTATGTGCCGCACAATACCCGGACCGGCTTGATGCCGTAGGTCTTCTCCAGCTGCTCGAGAACTTCGTTGGCCACACCACCCATCTCTAGAGGACTGACACCACCCAAGTTGTTGACCATAACAACGGTCTCGTCGTTCTTGGTCACATCGAGGAAAGCTCTATCTTTGTCGCTTGGATCCAGCATGTATTTGAGCATCCTCTGGACCAAGGCGGGCAGATCATCGGTGGTTCGCTCGGAGCCAGGCTCGTTGTGGATGCCCATGCCGACTTCAATCTCGTCAAGCTTGAGCTCGTTTTCGACTTCAGTCTTGCTACGGCCTGGTACGTGTACATGAGCGAGGGAAGAGCCAATGGAGACGATGTTCTCTGAGACTTGCTGAGCGACCTTATACACGTCCTTGAGTGGGGCCCCGGTCGCAGCGAGCGCGCCCGAGATCTTCTGTACAAGTACAGTACCGGCGATACCTCTCCTTCCTACCTTGCCGCCCTTTGCTCTCCCAACACCTGCATCGTCACCGATGACCACCATCTCGACGTCGAGTCCACTGCTTTGGCCTTTTCGACTGCCATACCGAAGTTGAGCACATCACCGGTGTAGTTCATCACAATCACCAGTACGCCCTTCGAGGAGTCTATACGCTTCAAGATGCATCGACGGACCTGCTCAGCCGATGGTGACGCAAAGATGGTCCCCGACACTGCGCCTGCTAACAAGCCCTCACCAACGAGTGAGGCGAAGGATGGCTCATGGCCTGCACCTCCTCCAGAGACAATGGCGACATGTGGACAACTTCCTGGTCTTCTGTAGACGATCTTGTTCTCCTGGTCAAGAGCCACAGCGGGATTGGTCAGGGTGACCGCTTTGAGGGCCGTAAGCACCAGATGGCTGGGGTCGTTGATGAAGTGTCTTGCTTCGTATAGTCAGTTACACATTCCAACATAAGTTGTGATCGGTTCGAAATACCAGACATGGTGACGTTATTGGGATGCGCTGTGGAATGGAGAGGAGGAGTTCAGAGTCAGAGGCAGTCTTCCATACAGACGTTACAAGGCTTTCTATCAATATGTGTCTCCGACGACAACAGCGGCATGCCATAATGAGCGGAGCCGAACATGGCACTGTTGAGTGGGGGGTCGCAACGTGATGCGGGGAACGCGGGGTTGTGGTTGCGATTGCGGTGCTTCTCCAACGCCGAGAGTCGGCACGGGAAAGACGACCACTTCACTTCTCTTCGAGTGAAAGACATCACCCGAACACCTCTCAACTCTTGACATTGTTTCAGTACTGCAACCTCAGACCGTGCAGCCAGGAGCTTGTACCGATCATTGAATACACGACCAGTTTTCCTGGACTCCGAATTTGGTGAATGCTCCGAGAGTTCATGCGCCTCATTGCCGCTCGACAATAGCAATATTCTAAAACAGCACACTGGCACACCAGCCACCTCGAAATCAATGAATTGACGTGCCTTATAGCGCCTCCGTGTGGTCTGCCTCATGCATGACAATAGCTCATCTTAATCATTTAGGTGTATGCTTCATGCATGACAATAGGTTAAATCATAACCATCGAGGTGGATCTGAGAGTATATATTTCCTCACCAGAGGTTTCTTCTGTTCTCCTGTCTATCTCTTCTTTTGCACTTCCTACTTCCTTGTCTCGTTGATCGAGACTCTTGTCCTATCTACAGTCTTTCTCAGCTCGCTGGTCGAGTCCATTGTCACAATACCCTAATCACCTCAAGTTCGCGTACATCACTCCACACTCGCTGGTCGAGATCTCCACGACTCCGATCCAACGGAATCACAATCCGACTAGACTGAAAGTCATCGAGCCGGTCTCTGTTAGTTGAGTTCAGCAGTCAACATGTCGATGAGAACGTCCGATTATCCATTGCCCGTGTACGAGGTTAGTTGGCCACCAACCCGAACTCAGTTTATATATATGCTTATCTGTCAAGCCGGCCTTTCTTGTTTCTCTCCGGGATGAACAGCATCGCAACCTGCAGGCGGGTCTGCAACCACAAATCGCTGCCCCACCTAGCGAGGTCTTTCGTTTTCTCGATCTGCCAGTCGAAGTGAGGTTCATGATCTACGAGACCGCATTCGAGGACGGCTACAACTCCATCGACCGATTTCTGGGCAAGTTCATTCGCGATTGTGCTTCCGGCAAGCACAAAGACCTCGCAAAGGCTCCTGAGCCACGTCTGAAGCTTGTCACCCCACACATGCTTCTGATCAATCGCCAAATATATACGGAATCGATTCGGTTCCTACGTCGTAAGCCCCTGGTCTTCTCACACGGCCTACTTGGGTTCGACTTGACCTCTCTGATCAGCGAGATGACCCTACTTGCTGTTCCTCACATAATCATGACCGATACTGGTCACAATCCACAAGACGCCACGATCCACCGCAATCTGGAGGGCTTCCGGGCTCTAGCCCGGGGTCTGATGTACTTCCTCCGAACGAAGGAACGTGCCCTACAGAAGTTCGAGATCAACCTCGACGATCAGGCCACGAACGATCAGTGAGTCTATAGAAGTTATACATTTGAGGAAAGCTAGACTGACGCCATCGTAGCATCGTTGCTTGCTACGCGACATTGCCCACCAACTATAACTGCGACCGACGCAAGACCTGCAACATAATCTATCAATCCATGAAATGCTTGCGCGACATTCCGTCCGTCTCTGTCCGCGGCTGGCTCCCTGATCTCATTGCTCGCGATCTGGAGCGGCTGATGACTTCACCCCGCAACCCGCTTGTTGAGCTCCCCGAGCACATCCGCATCAAGATCTACAAAATGGTCGCCGATTGGAACGAAGTCGGCAACGCAATAGTCAGATACAACAGCCCAAGCGCTCCTCGTCAATCCCAGCAACCAAAGCTCTACATCCCGAATGTCTTCCTGGTCGATCGCACAACCTGGTCCGAAGCGATCCGAGTCATGTGGGAGACGCCTTTCACGCTGACCCTCACAGGTACCGCGAAGCCCGGCCACGACGACTTCTTTCAATACATCTCGCCCGCTCTTGCCCTCCGCATTCGTCACCTGCGCCTCAACATCAAGCACTGGTCCTGGTTGAAACTACTCGGTCAGATCGTCAACTTCATGCGCGTACATGGACACGCCCTGTCGTCGCTGGAGCTTCACTTTGAGGACAACGTCGTCGAGCCCGTCTGTCGCAGACTGAAACGCTACTACCCTACCAACGATTTGGCGGAAATGTTTCTGCCGCTGTGGGTGTTGAGGGGTTTGGGAGATGTGATGATCACTGGTTCGCTGCCGGAGTGCTTCACTACTCCGTTGTCGAGAACGATGCAGTTGGGTTGGGAGGACGGCGGTGAGCCATTGATGCAGGAGAGGTTGGACGATGACTGTGAAGAGGAGGAAGACGAAGAGGAGGATGTGGTTGTGTGCAGCTCAAGGAGAATCTTCAAGTCGATGGTTTATTAGATTCGGGCATGGTAGAAACACGATACAGCGGCTGGTCCGCTTCAGAAGATAGATGAGAAAGCACAACCTAGGTGCGAAGAATGGAATGGTCATTAATACTACACACTCTACCGCTCAAATTGACCTGCTGATGGTGAAAGCCATCTCCTTCTGCTCATTACGCAAGCGCCGGTCCTTATCCATCACGAACCTTACTCCACATTGAAAAAGTCATCGTCGAAACGACTATCGTCGAGATTGGTATCACCCCCAAAATTAAAGTTATTGTTGAAATCATTGCCAAAGTCCATGAGATCGCCAAAGACCATGTCGCTTTGCTGATTCTCGCCCTGACTCTGACCCTGGTCTTGAGAATGACCCTGCGGCTGCGGCTGCTGCTGCGATTGTCGTTGTTGGTTATCTGTGGCGCTGATGGTTCGCGAAGAATCAGTTCCGTTCGTGAAATCGGACATGCTAAAGTCTTGACCCTCGTTTGCGTAGGATTCGAGTCCAGGAAGAAGGGTGGAGAGGTCTTCTTGTTTGTTACTGTCGTCCGACGGATTCTGCTCGTTGAAAACCTCAAAGGAGAAATCAGATACTCGGTTCGTGTCGTCATTCGCAGTGTTGGAAGGCTCGGGCTGCTGGCTGGTGTTGTTGTCTTGTTTTGTGGGAATCTCAGGCTTGGCTTCTTCGGCTGACCCGCCTATGTCCATGTCGTCGTTGAAAAGCGAGTCAAAGTCGATTGGATTGTCTGCTGTGGTAGACCGCGCATCTTCATTCACAACATCATCCTTTGGCGGCTTCTCATTTGGTTTCGGATCCGGCTGAGCGGTGGTCTTGTGATCGATGGTCGCGGAATCTGTGTCTGCTGTCTTCATCTTTGTATCCGAGTGGTCGATCGCCGCTGTAGCATGATCTCCATTCTTTGTTGATGGCTGGGCAGTGTCTTGAGTAGACTCATCAAACATCATGTCGACATCTGGCGCAGTCACTTGGTCTTGCTCCTCGGACGCAGTTCCATCAAGTTTCTGTTGCGAGCGCAACTGCACAAGGTCGCGGCGCATGACGGCCTGAGCCACGGCGATTTGAGTCTCCAACTCGTCCAAGGCGTCCTGGAAGCTTCTTGCTGTAGGTGGTAAACAGCGCTTCAGACGTAATCCGTGTGCTTGTGCAGTAGCGATGGTCGCGGTTGGTGAGTTCGCGTCTCTAAACATTTCGCCGGTCATTACGAATACATCGTTTAGCAGGTTCTGCAGACGATCGACGGCATTGAAAGCCATGGCGGCGCTACTCTTCGGAAATGGTCGGTAGGGAAGGGGGCTGCTAGACCTGCAGGAAATTGTTCCGTTTCTTTGGTCGGTAGGAGTGGCGATTGATTGACTCAGAGTCAGGTGTATGGACAGGAGTAGAGACAAATGTTGTTGTCGTTGGTTTGATTGTCTTAGGATTTCGGCGACGGTATCGACGGCGCGCCTTATAGACCCCGATGGCACCTGCAGTAATTATAGGAACGGCTTTTAGTATTACAACAACAGTAGTGACTATGATCGCTGTCTCCATAGGAAGTAGGTAAGTTATTGTTGCTTCGAGGAGCCTCAAAGCGGATCGTCAACGTGAATGCGCAAATGGAACGAGGCCGATTACCCCACACGGCGCACTGACAGCGGGAGCAGCCGGCGCTTCACGGCTTCGCTTGCCATTTCGCAACATGTGATGCCTAGCACGACGTTGGGCCCCTCCCCGAACCAAGACCTAAAGAGCCGGGACCCTTTTGGCAGGAGCGGGATTGAGAGAGCTTCCCTCCCGATTTTAGGTTAAGGTAAGGTAGCAGGGTCCTCATGCCTCGTGCACTGTGTATCGCGAGCTGCTTTGTTCCGTCGCTGTCTTCCAACTTCTTCTCATATCTCTCCCTTCAATCAATCACAAATTGCGAGTGCATAGGAGCTGTCGCCGCCCTTTGCTCTTTTCCTTTTTCCTCGTCTCTTGTCTCTTTGTGTCTCTTTTGCTCTGTCGCTGTTTGCTACAGTCTGTTTGAGTACTCGAGCAACATTTTCGAATCTGCTTCCAGTTTCCTCAATCTCTCTCGATAACGACTACACGTCTGATTTGTTCTGTCAATCTAACTCCCTCGATACTCGGCCTCTTTCTTGATTGACACGTGATTTCAAGACTTCTATATCACAACCACAAGGCGCCAGCTTTCTCGACCATAATTATTCATCTCCGCAGTCTACCAACAGACCACACCCCCGAAATCTTTCAAGTCGTTAACAACAAAGTCTTCGCAAATGTCTCTCCCACCTCCACCTACCTCGAGCGCTGCTCCAGGCCAGCAGGCTCAAGGCAATGGCACCCACATGCCACCTCCACCTCTCAACATTCCTCAGAACAACAACCCCATCCCAACCCAGATGACTATTGACAGCAATGGCATGATGTCTAATGCTGGTGGAGCCGGTACTGTCCGTCGTGCGGCCCCCGAGCCGAACAAAAGAGCGTTATATGTTGGAGGACTCGACCCAAGAGTCACCGAGGAGGTATTGAAGCAAATCTTCGAGGTAGCAGGTCACGTCCAGAGCGTCAAGGTCATCCCGGACAAGAACGTAAGTACCCGTCTTCTGAACCGTACGGCGGGGACTGCGCGGGCTTCCGACCCAGCGGTCATTGATGCGCACGCTTGCATCCTACCATATGATATCATGCAGGTATCCGGTTGCGCCAAGCTTTCGTCCAGTCACCGCTTTCCACTTTCACCTGGTCGTTTGCTCGACCTTCACTGTTCATCAACGCTGACTTCTTCTTCAGTTCCAATCCAAGGGTTTCAATTACGGCTTCGTTGAGTACGACGATCCAGCTGCAGCCGAGCGCGGTATGGCGACCCTTAACGGCAGACGTATTCATCAATCTGTATGTCATTCGAGTACCACAATAGAACTATGGACTAACCCTACAAAGGAGATTCGCGTGAACTGGGCTTACCAGTCAAACACCACTTCCAAGGAAGACACCTCCAACCACTTTCACATCTTTGTCGGAGATCTTTCCAACGAGGTTAACGATGAAGTCTTGACTCAAGCCTTTTCCACCTTTGGAACTGTCTCTGAAGCCCGCGTCATGTGGGACATGAAGACTGGCCGCTCTCGTGGTTACGGCTTCGTCGCCTACAACGATCGCGCCGAGGCCGAAAAGGCTTTGAGCTCTATGGATGGTGAATGGCTCGGATCTCGTGCTATTCGCTGCAACTGGGCCAACCAAAAGGGCCAACCATCCTTCACTCAGCAGCAAGCAATGGCCGCCATGGGCATGACTCCAACCACTCCTTATGGCCACCACCAGTTCCCAGCTCAAGGTGCTCAATCCTACGACATGGTTGTTCAGCAAACTCCACAGTGGCAGACTACTTGCTACGTCGGCAACCTCACCCCTTACACGACTCAGAACGATCTTGTTCCGTTGTTCCAAAACTTCGGCTACGTTACCGAAACTCGCTTTCAATCCGACCGTGGCTTTGCATTTGTCAAGATGGACACCCACGAGAACGCCGCCAATGCCATCTGCCAACTGAACGGCTACAACGTCAACGGCCGCCCCCTTAAGTGCAGCGTGAGTTACTCACACGCGACGGGTAGTGAATATAGCTAACAGTTTCAGTGGGGCAAGGACCGTCCACCAACTGGTCAGTTCGACTTCTCTCCTGCTTCTGCAGGACCTGGTGCCGCATACCCACCTACTCCACAAGGTTATGCTTTCCCACAATACGGCGCGGCTCCTGCCATGTCTCCTCAAGGTAAGTCCTCTCTCGCAAGATATCACAGCAAGCACTGACAAGTCCAAGGCCCAAGCCCTGGTGGCTTCCAGCAACCTCACCCAGGTTACCCTGCTCAGTACGGCCAAATGCCACCAAGTGCTGGTGGATACGGACGTGGTCAGCCACCTGCCGGCGCCTACATGGCATCTCCTGCCCAAGCCTCTCCATACGGTGCATACCCCGGTTACCAGGGTTAGAAGCCTTCGGCGACATCGGGAGCAGACAACCACTCACAACTAGCGCACGCGCCTGTTACAAAGGACTACAGAGATTCGTATGTACACTCCTATGAGTACCTCTGAGAAGACTCTTTACTATGTTGTGGTGTTTGGATACGGACTGACCAACGAGCTTCCGTCTCCGGTTTGGAATGAACAGAGAAGAAAAAAATCAGAATTCGTGGCCGGTAATGAAGGAAGTTAGTGTCGAGGACAAAGATTTGGGAGATTTACTGTGTAGCTTCTAGCGTCATGGCATCTTTTTTGATTGATTTCGATTTTCTCTCCTCTCTCTAGATACCCAGAAGCTCTCGTATGCCAAATCTTGATCTCGCGCTGTTTGTCACTGCATATTGTGCAAAGAGTCCTTCGATTAGAGAAATGTAAATGCATTTTGCCGTCGCTATGTATCTTGTGTCGTTATCAAAGAAGTGTCGTGTGGATCTCGACTAGGGTATCGCAATGCATCATGCTTCAACAAAACGAAACCAAGGTGAAGAACCACTGTGCAGGAGTCGAGATATCACTCACTCGCCCGTGCCTCCTGCGCCATATGCCATATGAAAACCTCGTCATCACTCTCGATTTACCTCCAACCTCAGTCGTGGCCGTCACGGTAAAGACCACAAAGGCGCCTATGCCAAAGCGCCCATCGCCTGCGGTCCAGGACCCTCGAGATCGACCCTCTCGACTCTGCTCCTGATATCGCCACTCTCGCGCACGAGATTGCCAAAGTACTTCCTCGCGACCTCGGATTCAGCTTTGACCTTGCATTTTTCGGCGCGTTGCTCAGCGAGCTGTTCGACGCTGCGCTGCAGGCCAGTGCGTAGTTGGTCGGCAGGGAATTTGAGCGCACGGCGCACTTCATTGGAGATGCGGGCGGCGTTTGTGTGTGTGTAGTCGAGCAGGGCGAGTTGAGAGGAGAGCTTCGCGGCGAGACGGCGCGGAAGGGAAGAGGGGATCGAGGATACGGCGTAGGAAACTCCGAGACCGACTGGCATATGTTAGTGGTGAGTAGAAGAGATGGAGGGAAATCAACTTACGTGCTAGAACAATACCAGGAATGATGAGTCGGCGCATGTTCTTGACGCCTACGACCTTTGCAACACCCATGGCTGAGTCCATCCACCCTATTCCACCAAAGACGCGGCCGCCTACTACACCTGCGACTGTCACGGCCATGCTAGTACCGGCAAGTTTCTCTTGACGTTCCCAAAGCGAGGTGGTGTCAAAGAAGTCCCACATCTCAACGTCGACAGTCACTTGTCTTGCAAGAGCGTCGCGACGAGAGCGGAACATCTTTTCTGATCGGAAGGTCAAGTCGACATACTCATCGCCAAGGTGAAGGACGCCGAGAGCCTTGATCGCGTTGACGCCGGAAGTGGTTCGCTCGCGTCCGTATTCCTCGCATTCACGAACAGTTTCACCAATCTGTGAAAGCATAGCTGCCTTGATGTCATCGGCGTATTGGTAAAGGTTGAAAAGACCTGGGTATGGAACGCCGAGGTCTTGCGTGCCGACATGGTCGATGGTTGAGTTGAGAGTCGAGCGAGTGTGGTCGTAGACATTCGTCGATGTCTCTTCAATGGTCTGATCTGCGTTGTCGCTGGCGCTGGTGCGAGACTTTTTCGACTGCTCAAACGCCGGCTCTAGCTCTTCAAGCTCCTTTGAAACGCGCTCGAGCTCAGATTGAGCGACGTCCTTGTTGACGGTCGCAAGACTGAAAAGATCTCCCAGAACGTTCATGAGATAGGTCTTGGCTGGTGCAAGCTTGGATCTAGCGCGTTTTTCCAAGACAAATCGCCTCAACGAAGCCTCCAGCTCATTGAAGTCGTCAATCTTGTCCTGCTCCTTTGCCTTGCCTTTGTCTTTCTTTCCAGGAGGCGGTGATCCAGGCTCGCCATGCTTTGTGAGGTCGTCTGCGTCTCCACCCTTATCTTTGTCCTCCTTAGGATCGTCGTCACTGAAGGGGTCTCCGCCAGGACCACCACCGCCGCCGCCACCTGACGATGAGGGTACTCCTGCAGGAGCGACTGGAATTGCATTGCTCGAGACGAAATGAACCAGCTCAGACGCCTCCTTGTGAGTCGCGGGGCTGAGTTGCGAAATCTGCTTGAGAATCATGTCTTGACATCGTTTCTTGTCGCGAATGTTGTCAAAGCCGTTGACGACCATAAACATGTAAGCCTTTTCGCGGGCAGCATTGAAGATGAACTCTTTGGCAGAAAGAGTAAAGTGATTGGCGGCAGAAACGACAAAAACGACCACGTCGATTTCCTCCTGGCGAGCAAAGACAGCAGTGGTCTTGATCGAGTCATTGTTGAGACCTGGTGCATCGATGAGAGCAATGTCGACGACGCCGTTATTGAGAAGCGATGTATCCACGGTTCGAGTATCTCTGATATAAACTTTGCACTGGGAGTATCGCTCGTTGTCCACGACGATCTGCTCCAGCTGCTTCAACTCATAGACATCATATGTGGTTTCGTCGTTGCGGTCGTAAGTGGTGCCGATGGGGATAGCGTGTACCTCCTCAATGCCTCCATTCTCTCTCACGTCCAGAACCTCGCAGAAAATGGCGGTGCACGGTTGCTGATCCTCAGGCAGGACCTTTCGGCGAAGTAGGGCATTGCAAAAAGTAGACTTGCCAGCATTGAGATCTCCGGTGATCAAGACTTTACTCGATGTGTCCTCAATACGTTCGCGCAATGCAAATAGATGGCGTATACTGTTGTTGATCTGGCCGTCCAGCAGAGAAGCTATGGACTGCTTTTCCAGCGAGTGTACCAGTTCCGTTTGTGAAGCACCCTCCATCTTTAGCTCGATTTTCAACACCGAGAATTGTTGCGCCAATTGTGGTGTTACAAGGCGTGGTTCGGGTGTGGGGGCCGCAGCCGCAGCAGCTGCAGAGCTTGACTCGGCGGCAGTGCGATCTTCACCCAAAGATGTGCCAGCACGTCTTAGAGGAGAAGGTCGAGCGGGCGCCTTGTCCAGATCTCTGTGATTGTCGAAAGTCGACTGGGTATGGTGAAGTCCAGGGCGTGGTTCCGGTCGGCTCGCAGGAGGTGACTGCGGCCGCTTGACGGTAGGGTAGTGTGCTGGCCATTTTGCGTTCATCTCTTGCAGCTTCTTCATCGTATCCACTGTCTGATTGATGGCGCGACCCAGCGCGGTACGATTTTGGTTGTAAAAGAGTTGATGTACATGACTGGCTGTCACGCGTCTGTCATGTTCTGATGTGGAAGGGTCGCCTCCACGACCTGGAGTACTGGCAGGCGTATAGCGATCTTCTCCCATGAGAGGATTGAAACCTCCATCGAAGCTCGCATCGTCAGAAATGATACTTCCTCCATATCCTGAATCATTGTCGAGCAGAGATCGCAGCCGTGCAGCGTGTTCAGAGGCGCCGGTGCCGTAGGTCATGTATTCTGGGCGCCGCGATGGTGTGCGACTACTCTCGCCTTTGTCCGACATGACGCTCGGTGAATGCGATAGCGGGATGAGATTAGAACGAAGTGATGTGTAGCATGACAAGTGGCGCGCTGGAAAATGGCGTCGTAGGAAAGCGTTTCTAAGGAACCTTGAAGATTCCTGGGATGGAATGTACCGTATCGATGAGAGAGTCAATCCCGGTCATTTGCCGCGAGCCGCCTCTCGGAACGGGAGTAGCCGCCGGTCGCAGAGCCGCTCATGTGGGGGCTGGTCGCTCTCCCCACGAGGACCAATACACCGCACCAAACACGACGTCAAGCAGGCATCCAGATACCTATACTTTGGCTAGTTCACTTATCAGGCAGCGAGCGCATCGCAAGTTCGACAACGATATCCGTCCACCAGATACAACTTCGACCCGAAATCGCGACAGGTGCTTGACACCATGAATGTTCGTCTAACACCGCATTCACTACCCCAGTGATCGACACTAAATTGGCTATGATAGATTGTAGAATGGGCTTTCGGCAAGCGTATGACGCCAGCAGAACGTCTTAGAAAACACCAGAGAGCTCTTGAGAAGACACAGCGTGAACTCGATCGCGAAAGAACAAAGTTGGAGAAGCAGGAGAAGACGCTGGTCGCCGAGATCAAGAAGAACGCGAAGAATGGACAAATGGGATCGGTCAAGATCCAAGCAAAGGACTTGGTTAGGACAAGGAGGTACGCCTATACACGGGGTTACCGGATGAGCGACCCGTTGACCGTGCAAATAGGTACATCCAGAAGTTCTACCAGATGCGAACACAATTACAGGCGATATCTTTGCGTATCCAGGTATGCTACACCTTGGACCAACTACCCTGCGATCGCTAATACCATCAAGACCGTCAGAAGCAACGAACAAATGATGCAGTCGATGAAGGGCGCAACATCGCTGCTTGGCAGCATGAACCGACAGATGAATCTTCCAGCACTTCAAAGGATAGCAATGGAATTCGAGCGTGAGAACGATATCATGGACCAACGGCAAGAAATGATGGACGACGCGATCGACGACGTAACAGGTATTGAGGACGAAGAGGACAGCGAAGAGGTGGTCAACCAAGTGCTGGATGAGATTGGAGTTGACCTCAATCAATCGGTGAGTCTGATTGAGCATGTGGCGATACTGGACATGTTACTGATATGCTATACAGCTTGGAGAGACCCCGTCTGGACTACAGAAGACCAGCGTCGCAGACGGTAGAGTCGCGCAAGCAATTGGCGGTGATCCAGGCGATGATGATCTACAAGCAAGATTGGACAGCTTGAGGCGGTGAGGAGTTGGCTCTCGGACATGATGAGTATTTGGCAAAGAAGCCACGGCGTCGGTCATTTGTCCAAGCGTTCTATACCACCAGGATGACTATGCCAATGCACAAAATTAATGCATTTGTGCATGCCCAACGAAGCCGAGCTTGAAGTATCCGCCCGTGCATTCGGCGTACGGCATGTGGCATCTCCGCACGAGATTAGTCGAGACCTGTTTCGCGAGCAGTGGGGCTTCGGAAGATGAGTTCGTCAGACAACCGTTGTGATCGTAGGCTGCCTTTTGGAACTATCGAAGTTTTCATGAACGCTTTGTCAGCGAGCGACCAGTGAAGCTCTCTAGACCGGAAAGACAGCACACGACCACGATGAGGTATGCCAAGACGCGTGACACCAAGGGGTCTTCGATATCCCCGCAAGCAGGCTGCCGTCAGTTCCATTTTTGGAATTCCCTCCAGATCCCTCGCCAGAATATCACAGCCTGAGCTCTAGCTATTTCTGCTCTTGATAAAAAATGAATCGCCATTGATTTGGAAAGATTCCGTACATACCAACTACCTCATAGTGAAATAATTGCGGAGTTATTCATCGTCGTGAAGATCCTGTAGCATTACCAACTGGGCTGTCGCTGTCGGCTTAATCGGTAGTGGGACACGCCGCGACCGCCGACTTGGAACGCTCTCTCCGCACGTCCCTTGCCCTCTACACTACAGTACCTCCGAACACTCGAATACCACCAGACCCATCTCATTACACTACAGCACTATCTTCCGTTCTCCGGAAATAGGCACCACCTCAGACACCCAATTTGCATAACAGCTGCCTAATCGCTCCTGCAAATCTGTAAAGGTACGTTCCTACCCACCTGGTTTCAGACGACCTCCAACAATAGACCCCACCAATCTACACAGACCGATCACGCTCGCCGGAGGACGTGTGTAGACTGAGATCGTGCAATCGCATTTCACTTCTGCACAATGGCTGACGTTCACACGCAGAAACCTGTCACAGTCTCTTTGACACCTACAGCTCCACTCACTCATACGTCACTACCGACCTGCTCCGTCTTCACGACTGCGAACTGCTTCGACTCGTCCTTACGTCGACGTCACAGCCCATTCTTGAACAGACAGAGCAACAAAGCTCCATACCAGTACACAGACATCAAGCTGGCCGGAAAACAGAGGAGAAGCTTTTCCGAAAAGGGAGGCTTGCTGAATAGAATGTTTGGCTCTTCTCCCAAGGATAACGAGAGTGCTTTCGATGTAGCCGAGCCCGAGTCTGCCCTGGACGACCCAAAGTCGGCAGGAAAGAGTCCTTCCGGTCGCAAGTCGGAAGACAGTCGACAAGGCACAAGTCCCCCTGCTGGCGAAAAGAAGCGAAGGAGTAGTGGCGTTGGTAGAGCTAGAGAGATGCTCTCCAATGCCAAAAACTCCCTGTACTATCCAATGTCTCAACAGACTGGTACAGGCGAAAAGTCGGGGCAGTCACCTATGCAGAAACTCGGCCGTACCGACCCTGCTTTGAGTGTACCGCAAGGCTCATTGAACAACTCTGCTGGCGAGTCACATCCTGGACCAAGATCGACCTTTCGAGTTGGCGTCACTGAAGATAAGAACAAGAAATGTCGCCGTACTATGGAAGATACACACGCGTACTTGTACAACTTTCTGAGCACGCCTGCTCCTGCCATCGGCTCAAATAGTGGTAACCAGCGCAAGTCCATTACCGAGACAGGTGATACAATCGACCCACAACCTGTTGTAGAGACTGATAACGGATACTTTGCCATCTTTGACGGTCATGCCGGCACCTTTGCTGCTGACTGGTGTGGCAAGAAGGTGCATGTGCTCTTGGAAGAGATCATTCGCAAGAACCCAAACACGCCGATTCCGGAGTTGCTGGACCAGACTTTTACTTCTGTCGATCAGCAGTTGGAAAAGCTGCCTTTGAAGAACAGCGGCTGTACCGCAGTCATTGCTGTCCTCCGCTGGGAAGATAGGATACCAAACGCTCAATCCGCTACCGGATCTACTTCTATCGCTCCTGCAGCTGCAGCAGCTGTCAAGGCCGCCTCGGAGTCAAAGCCGGCTCACAATGAATCAGTTAACGAGACCATGGGCAATGCTTCATCTGGCTCAATTTCGCAACCAGAAGCAAAACTCAGGGAAGCCGCCTCGAGACAACGTGTTCTGTACACTGCCAACGTCGGTGACGCTCGCATTGTCCTCTGCCGCAATGGGAAGGCTTTGCGTTTGTCATATGATCACAAGGGTAGTGATGAGAACGAAGGCAAAAGAATCGCCGGCGCTGGTGGTCTCATCCTCAACAACCGTGTCAACGGTGTTCTCGCTGTCACTCGTGCGCTTGGAGATGCCTACATGAAGGATCTCGTCACCGGTCATCCTTATACCACCGAAACTGTCATTCAGCCAGATATTGATGAGTTCTTGATTTTGGCTTGCGACGGTGTAAGTACCACAACCCCGACATCTGACTACGTACTAATAGCTCCCAGCTCTGGGATGTCTGCTCCGATCAAGAAGCCGTCGACCTCATTCGTGGCGTTCACGACCCACAGCACGCTTCCCGAGCCCTCGTCGATCATGCCTTGACCCGTTTCTCGACCGACAATCTGTCGTGTATGGTCGTCAGATTCGACAGCCAAAAGGTACAGGATACCGTCGAGCTCAAGCATGAACCTATTGGTGTAGACGGAGATCGCTCGTCACGACAGGGCGGTGTTAGTGAGACCGAAGCTATTGTGCTCGAGCAAAGAAGAAAGCTGGATGAGAGCGGACAGTTGCTCGATCGTATGCCGAGCGATATCACAGAAGAAGATGAGCCAGAACCTGGCCCTGAGTTGAACCGGGAAGCTCTTGAAGCGGCCAGGAAGGATAGGAAACCTCAGCCTCCAGCCGGCAGCCACAACTAGTAGCTTCAACTCACATTGTATGACTGTTGCACGTCAAAGCGTAGATGAAGGTGTGACGGGTTTCACATGATATATTATGGTTGGGTGGCAGAAAGGTGGAAAATCAGCTGGCGTGGTTATCTGCTTCTACAAGCGAGCATATCTCAGAAGCAAATGCATTTAAGTTGATGTCTCGTGCAACGATATACATGATAGTCTCTTGTCAAAATGCAATCTTCTTGCATTGTACAAAATCTCGACACAGAATCTTAAAAAGCTGAGGGAGCCGAGTATCATTGCATTACCCAAAAATTCGCGTTCTTCCCCGTATACAGAACTCCACACTCGGATTCCGACCCCGTCATTCACCCCCGCTACCGGTATCGCCATAAATTGACGTTACACGACAACCAGCGATCATAGCAGCCGCGCACCTACTACGACATACTGAGTGGTCTGGATGATCCGATCGTTCCATCCATAGCCATGAGCGACGTTGCAGGCGCGCCAACCGGAGCAGCAATGGCGAGTCCCGACGCAAGGGACTCGACGAAAGGTCACGAGGCACCGACATATGTCGCGCCGAGCCATTATCTCAGGCCTCGTACTGGTATTCCGGACAGATCGAGTCCCAACAGTAGGGCCACTCAGCCTATGAGTCAAGGCGACATTGAACAACACGAGGCACTGCGAGCCATTCGAGCCTTTCTGAAAGTCCGTCGCAGCTACGATGTCCTCCCTCTCAGTTACAGGTTGATCGTTTTCGACACGGCGTTGCTGGTGAAGAAGAGCTTGAACATCTTGATACAAAATGGTATGAGCTTGGAATAGGTGATTAGAAATGCTGGACGCTGAGAGAATACAGGAATCGTGTCGGCGCCTTTGTGGGACTCGAAAACGTCGACCTTTGCTGGTCTCCTTACGACCTCGGACTACATCAACATCATTCAGTACTATTGGCAGAACCCGGACGCATTGGCGCAGATTGATCAATTTAGATTGAACAGCCTCAGAGGTGCGGAATAGATGGGTCAGGCAGGTAAAACATGATGTTAACACAAGCACAGATATTGAAAAGGCGATCGGCGTACAACCCATTGAGACAATCTCGATCAACCCACTCAAGCCCCTGTACGATGCTTGCCGCAAGATGCTGGAGACACGAGCTCGTCGTATCCCGCTCATGGACGTCGACGACGAGACAGGGCGAGAGATGGTGGTCAGCGTGGTAACCCAGTACAGGATCCTCAAGTTCATCGCAGTCAACGTCAAAGAGACACAGACATTACGAAAACCACTCAGCGAATTACGGGTAGGCACGTTTGAGGAAGTGGCGTCTGCAAAGATGGATACGCCGGTTATGGATGTGATACATATGTTGGTCAAGCGGAATATTTCTAGCGTGCCCATCATCAGTGAAGACGGTGAGTCAGATATTGCCGTGACACTGTAGCGCTCACTGATGTTTTCCAGGCGTAGTCACCAACGTCTTCGAGGCCGTGGACGTCATTGCACTGATTAAGGGTGGTGTATATGACGACCTGAACATGACCGTCGGCGAGGCGCTCTTAAAACGATCAGATGTATGTTCTCGGGATTTTCAGCATTACACAGCTATTGACATGACCACAGGAATTTGCCGGCATCTATACTTGTACACTGAACGATCGTCTGGACACCATCTTCGACACAATCCGCAAGTCAAGGGTCCATCGTTTCGTCGTCATTGACGAGAACTCGCAACTTAAGGGCATGCTCACCTTGAGCGACATTCTAGACTACATCCTGTTGGAGGGCGTTGACGGAGACGAATGATGTAAATGAAGGGATGTCGAGGTGAACCCATGATACCAAGTACTTGATGGAGAAGCGACTTTGAGATACCCACCAGAATTTACTCCCTTTCCTGTTCGAATGAAGACTGTGATTGAAAATTGATGTCGTTGAGCGATCTACGGACTCATTGAATACTCTAAGCGTTGGAGACAGCTTCCTCCCCCTGGCCCTTCTTTGGCTCGTAATTGACAACGACAAAACTGCCCACTACAACGAGCGCACCCAGCCAATAGACCGCACTGGCCGTCTGCCCATTCAGCAGTACCTGTCCAATCAGACTAAGCGGAATAGTCGTACTCAAGCCGACCGTAACCACAATCGGGCTCGTAAGCAATACCGCGTACGCCCATGCAAAATCGCTCACCAAACTACTAATACTATTAATCACAATGATACCCATGACCTTGCCTGTCGGTGGCAGCTCGAACGTCTCGACGCCGGTATAATGCAGAATAATGAATCCGGGCCACAGCAGCAGAACATTGAACAGTCCCACCAGCCCAAAGAACAGCGGCATATTGACCCTGCTCTCGTCGCCGATACGCGCCTTCATGAAGACAGCGTAGATACCATACAGCACCGCACTAATCAGCGCCATGGCATCACCGACTGCGATCTCGTGCACCGATTTATGCGGAAACGAGCCGCGGTGCTCGTCGCTGGACCCGCTCAGGTCAACGGTCGAGATCAGTGCTATGCCTGCCAGACTGGCAAGCACGCCGAGGGATTTTGTGATAGAGAAGGTCTCGACGCGGAAGATGATGCCAAAGAGGAGCGTGAAGACGCTGGATGTGCTGGTCAGGATTGTCGAGGACGCGACAGTCGTGTAGGACAGGCAGGCGGCGACGAAGTAGTTTGCTAGGAACCAGAGGAGGCAGAATTCGAGCCCTAGACGTATGGTTTGGAGAAGGGTCATGCGATCTGCGGTACCCTGAGGTGGAGAGTTGTGCAGGTGCATGTTGTTCGGTCCGGGGCCGGATTGTGAGGCATCGGTTGTATCAGTTGGCTTGACGAGATTGGGTTCAGACTCGTCGTCTTCTTCTTGTGGTAGGGCTCTGTATCTAACAATGCTCGTGCGGCAGGTCCTGAAGAAGGTGTAGAAGGGTCCTGGGTCCTTGATCGATTGTCGGATCGCCATTGGGATCAAAGGAATGACGAAGAAAGAGGTATTGACGTAGGTGACGAGGAACGGCTTAGAGTATGTATCGTCGGCGAAGAGAGTGCTAGCCAGGAAATTTGAGGTTGTCCATAATACCACGGTGAAGGCCAGTAATGATAGACCAAGCATGTACCTCCATCTTTCATGTGCCTGACTCTTTTGTGCTGCGCTTTCTTGCGCTTGCGGCTGCAGTAGAGGAGATGTGTACCGCTCCAGAGTAGAAACCCTCCTCAAATCATGATTGTCTTCGACTGGGCCTGCGGATATTGGAAGTGATCCGTTCGGCATCGTTTGAAAGTCCCAGGGGCCGATCAAGGAAGTGTGACTTGCTGGAAGAAGCCCGAAACCATCTCCTTAGTATGGCAAACGAGTGATGAGAGGCGCAAAGCAATCAGTCGTAGGTTGTCATGGTTCGCAAGAGATGACTTTATCATGTATGACCGAATCGTGAAACGGAATGTGATTCAAACGCAAGGCCCGGCAGACACCGGCGGGAGTACGCGCAATCAACTCCGCTATCATCTGGATATAAAAGCGTAATAAATCACCATGCGAAGTCAGTTTTCCCAGAACTCAAAAGATATCGACAGGCAAGAATATGTATCGCATTATTTTCTCACATTATTCAAGGTATCTGTACAAACGCTGAACACGATCGGTTCCGACCATCAATTCAGACTCCGCAAAGGTATGATAATTCGCAAACAACGCCATGCACCGTATGAATGATATTGAGTATTGGACATGCTACGCAAGAGACCTGTGTCGCTTAGCAGCCACAGCCTTGTTCTTTGTCGTGGATGTCGATAGGAATCGTCTCTGGGTAGTCGGGGTTGAAGTCTTGCGACTCCTCTTGCGCAAGAGCGTTTCTCGCAATGACTGTCGCTGATCAGTATCATATAAACAGATGGATAGTTGATCTCGATACCCTCGAATGCCTGCTCTACGTTGATCGCCTCCTTTGCGCTGGTCTCAAAGTATGGAATTCCTCCCTTTGACTGACAGAAAGTCATGGCGCGTTTCGAGTTGACCTGAAAAGTCAGCCAATCTGCTTGTATTGTTCGTCCAGAAAGAAGCGCTCACCATTCTCCTGTTCTCCTCCACATCGACCTTGTTTCCAAGCACAACCTGCGAGTGTGAGCAGCCAGTTCAACCTTGCGTAAAGCGTCGACATACGAATGGGAAGCTCTCTGGGTCCATTGGGCTAGCCTGAATCAGAAATTCGTCTCTCCAGCTGTCCAGGGCGTCAAAGGACTTTGAATTGTTGACGTCGTAGACCAGAACACAACAGTCGGCTCCACGGTAGAAAGCAACACCGAGCGATTGGAAACGTTCCTGACCAGCGGTATCCCAGAGCTACCTGTATCAGCTCATTGTCCAGTGTCTATTATTTCCACTAGCCATGCGTACCTGCATTGTGACTAATCGGTCGTCTACCAACACCTCTTTTGTGAGAAAGTCTGCACCGATCGTGGCCTTGTATGATGCGCTGAATTTCTTGTTGACCTGTAAGAACTCAGTATGCAGTCCTTGTTCTGTGAATGCCGTCGTTGCTCGAGTGTCGAGTCGTCGGTCGAGGACCTCATCGTACATATTGGTTCATCAAACTGGTCTTTCCGACTCCACTGTCACCCAAGATGATCACCTATCGTTGTCAGAACTGCTCGTACAAGAATCCAATGTGTCGACCCACTTTCAACAGAACCTTCTTCCTGGAAGACATTGTGATGTTTGGTTTGATGGCCGGCGCAAGTTGTTGGTGATGTTGTTGTGCGGGGTACTAGGGGAAGGAGAATCGAGAATAGAGTGGCGGTTCTTCAGATCCTAGAGTGGGTTGTGACTCGAGGACTGTTGACGAAATGGGAGTGTTGGTGATAGGGTGAAGGTGAAGAGTGGTCACGAGTGCATGTCGTTCAGTGTCGCACTCCCATCTACTGCATGCAAGATGAAGCCAAGCGCCATCATAGTTCCATGCCAAGCCACGGGTATATTGTGGTTGACTCCGTTTCTGCAACTGCACCCGGCTCAATTGACAGACACCATCCAAAAACTAGAACAACTCTCAGAGCTGTACATCATTGTACACGCGATTCGAGCCTTCACACCCTGCGGATACTCGATATCCAATTGCTGGGCTTCAATGGGATTTCACTAGACACGAGGCTGACGCTTTGTGTGACACGCGACGTCTCATCACTGGCGCGGCTCAACTTGAGATTTCTCTTCGAGTATTGTTCAGCCATCTCTACCAGTCCTTCACCATGGCCGAAGCATTTATTGGGATGACGATAAACGTCATTTTGAGAGCACCCTCTCACGCGACTTTAAGTGGAAGGGTTGTCAATATTCAGGGCCAGACGCTTCTTCTTGAAGATGTTTATTTCCATGGCTCTGGTCAATCAGTCCCATCTTGGAGTGTACCTAGCGCTGAAATCGCCGACCTCTCAGTCGTCGAGACAAAGCCATCAGCTCGAAGTGCACCGAATTCGGCAGCCATGCCTGGACGACCTGGTCCAGCTTCGTTCGCTCCTCACACAAACCCGCCCTTTGGTCTTTACCGATCAGATTCACCTTATGGAACGCCTCTTCCTGTCAGGACAGCAAACGCCGCGACGATTGCGGATCCTGCCATCCTGAGTTACCAGAGACCAGATTTCGCCATTGTACAGGAGCCAGTCGCCGAGGTTGAGGCGTCACTCCTCAGAGACGAACCTGTCGAGATTGGTGATGGTCTGCCTCACAAGCAGACTACTTCAAAAGTCGCAGGTCAGCAGACTCCAGCGAACAAGCCCAAACGTGGCAAAGGCTGGCGGTCGACTCCCCTTCTGGAGGACGCGACTCAACCGCCCCAGGACCCGGAAACACCATCGCGTGCCTCTCAGAAGAACAAAAAGAACGCTAAAGCTAAGAGAGTACCTCAACAGCAACAGGCGGTCCAGAACGGCTGGGCTACTGAAGATGCTACCGACATTCAAGACCTGGGCGATTTTGATTTCGAGGCCAATCACGCCAAGTTTGACAAAAAGTCCGTCTTTGATCAGATCAGAAATGAGGACACGACCGCCGACGAGGACCGTCTGGTCAGTCATAACAGACTTGCTAGACCGGGGACCAACGGTGGAAAGAATCTTCATCCAACGGAGAATGTTCTGTCACCGCCCTTGAAGCAGCAAGCTGACCCCCAAGACTCGCTGTCCGATGCAGACACCGAGGTCATTGCAAGTGGACGTCATTCAAGACAGTCGGCACGATCGCGCACATCTTCTCGACAACCGCCTCGAAGAAGTATCGGAGCTGTTCAGGATGAACGTTCTCTAACAAAGGCTCTGAAAGCAATACCTTCTGCCATCAATCCTCTCAGCGCATCAATTATGTCGGCTAGTTCTCACAGATCTAACAGTTCTTTGAGAAATGCGGCGATTCGCGCGGGCTCGGTAGCATCACCACTTCGGGGTACTTTCCAGCAACAACCACATTTCAGGATCCGCTCTACTCAGCAAGTCTGCCCAGTGCTCTCATCTGAGCCTTTACGTCACATAGAAGTGGACACGATCACGACCGTAGGTATCAACGCGGACACCATCACTGAGCTGGCTGCTCGTGGTATCGCGCAAGCAATGACTGCTTCGGCTTTTCGTGTGCCAGTGGTGCCAGGACGCAGAAACTCGAAAGAGTCAGTCAGCGCTCGACCGTCCATTTCTGCAGGTGCCAAACCAGTCATCGTGATTCTTGTGGGCAACCACAACAAAGGCGCACGAGCTCTCGCTGCTGCTCGGCAATTGTATGGCCGAGGTTATAAGATTCTCATCTCCGTAACCAATTTTGCCAAGCCCGAAACCTGGAACCACAACATCAAGAAACATATCAAGATTCTGCAGACCATTGGACGAAAAGCATTCCGCGTGGAAGGCTGGGCCAGCACATCTGCACAGATCAAGAGGTTGAATGCGCCACCAACATTGATTCTTGATGCCTTGCTCGACGGTATTCGGTATGGTGATATTCAGGAGGCACAGCAGGCGATCGAGGTCCGCGAGATGATCGATTGGATGAACAGAAGTCGAGCCGCAGTCATGAGCGTCGCCTGTCCTTCCGGCTATGATGCAGAAACCGGCGAGACCACAGTCATGGAAGGAGAGCCGCTGGCTGTGAAGCCGGATAAAGTGCTCGCTTTGGGAGCGCCTGTGAGAGGACTGCTTGAAGCGGCGCAGGATGGAGAGGGCTGGGCAATCAATGTCCTCGACATTGGTATTGCGCCGGCAACAAAAGGAGAGGAGACGGTTCCGTTCGGCAGCGAATGGAGTGTTGAGATTGAGTTTTCCGGTGGTGGTGGAGAAATTGATACCCATTAGTAAAATAGGCCAACAGTGCCATGAATGACCAAGACTTTTTGTTGCTGTATCTCTATATCTGTCGAGTCATATTCAGAGCTTGACCTCGCCGCTGTATCCTTCGATATGCATAAAGTTCGCCCTCAGTGCAGTAATGCTCGTCTCGCCCTCCTTGACAGCCCAGCCATCGCTTCCCGGCCCTGCCTTGGTCACACTGTCGAAAACACTCTTGACAGCCGGCGCCCACTTGAAATGCCTGACACCATCTACTGATCGCACATCCTTGCCTTGCTGCCCGGTTTCGCCCGTACGAATCTTCTCCTCCTCAACCCTCGCATCAGCAGGTCCACCAGTCAAGACCTCGAAACATCCGCCGCCGCCCCAAGAATTCTGCAACATCTTCGTCCAGACAGTCGGCTTACCTTCGACACCGTCAACAACAGGAACATTAACACTGAACACTCTCCCGTGATCCCACTGCCCGTTCTTGGCCAGATACTCGATCACCTTGACAGCGTGGCGACAGCTCTGCGCCGTAAGCGCATCGTCGTTGCTCTTGGTGAAGAATGCAAAGGATACCGCAATCGCTTTGTGGCCGCATACCGCTGCTTCGAGCGCCGCGCCGAGCGTGCCTGAGGACAGAGCGAAGAGCGCGGTCGTGTTGCGACCGTAGTTTGGGCCCGAGACGACAAGGTCAATTGGTGGCTTGTCCGTGAAGGCATGGTGGATGCCGAGTTGAGAGCAGGTTGCTGGAGTCGAGTTTACGAGGATCCAGGGGCTGGACGATGGCGAGGAGCCGGGAGGGTGGTATGGTGTCGTTGTGACATCTTGGCCAATTAGGTGTGCTTTGCCGATCCAGGACTTCTGGGTATCTGGCAGGATTACGCTCACGAGGTGGCCGGCTGCTTCGAGTTGGGAGACAAAGGGGGCGATGTATGGAGAGGAGACGTCGTTCGGGGGTCCATCGTCGTTGGTAATCTGAAGGGATTAGATTAACTCAGGCTGGGCATGAAGAGACTGACAAGAATATGCATGCTGGAACACGGTGTGCTTGGATGTATCGACACGGATTAATATTAACTGCACTTCACTGTTCTCTTGTTCCCAATGCTGAGGTTGTAATAATGTATGATGACGGACTGAACTCTAAAAAGATCTTGGCACTTTTGGATAGCTTCCCACGGGAGATGCTTTCACATACAGTTCTCCGCCCTATGTAGGAGCCTATTATTATACGCAGATTCAGTTGTTGACGACATGGGAACAACACTGCGTGTATTGCAAAACTTCGACTATGAAAAAAAAACTGTCCTATGCTAACGCTCTAATGCTGAATCCTGTGGCTGGCTTCCTTCGCGGCATATATTCCCCCTGTTTGACGTGGTGGACAGATTGAGGGGACTTAAGTGAAAGTGCAAAAGTGACCTTGCTTCCTAGCTCGCTAGTCACTTCAATGCTGCTGGGCTATATCTGCCAATTGGGAGACACGCGAGCACTGTGTATGCGTGCCTCTTGGGAAGTCGTGGTTACCAATAGCACAACTTACAGATTAGATTAGATTATATAGCAAACTTCCAGTTGTGGTCCGCCGTCCAATTCTGTCGCATTCCTCTGCCTTACGAACTCTCTGCACGGTACACTGCATAGCGGAGTATCCGAGCCATACAGTAGCCGATCTTTGTGCCTTGTCCTTTATATGACCACAACACTTCATCATGGGCAAAGGTACTGATAAGCTGTACGTACGTCTGAAAGAAGCACCTATTCTGCTTTCGGAGGAATACTCACTAACATTATTACAGATCACTCATAGTGAATCGGCGTCTGAAGATGCTTTCTCTGCAAGTTCTGGATCCAACGTAGCGAAGGCTGAGAATGCGCGCGCATCAAGGCGACTTCCTTTCAACTTTTGTGCCCTATCTTTGCAACCATTCGAGCACCCTGTGTGTACCGCCAACGGAACGACCTTCGACCTTACGAATATCCTCCCATGGCTGAAGAAACATGGAACGAATCCGGTGGATGGCACGCCTATGAAGTCCAGCGAATTGATCAAGCTCAACTTCGCGAAGAACGAAGATGGCGAATACGTCGATCCGGTTACTTACAAGGTCTTCACCGAAAACACGCATATTGTCGCCCTCAAGAACACTGGAAACACTTTCGCGTACGACACTGTGGAAAGGCTGAACATCAAGGGCAAGAACTGGCGCGATCTGGTCACCGACGACGAGTTCAGCAGGAAAGACATCATTACACTGCAGGATCCACAGAACCTGGCTTCACGCGATCTGAGCACATTCAAATATGTCCAGGAGGGCATGAGCGCCTTGACTCCGGAGCAGGAAGCAGAACGGAAAGCTGGCGTCAATGAGGAGGCTATGGGAAGCTCGGCGAAGATCTTGAAAGCAAAAGAAGCGGTCGCAAAAGCTAGGGCGGAAAGGGAAAAGGCTGCGAGTACGACAGGAGGACAATCAAAAGCACTCGCAAAGAAGGCAGACGCACCGGCGAGCTCAATACAGACTGGAAGATCAGTACCTTACAACGCCGCTAGGCACACCACAGGTAAAGCAGCCGCTTCATTCACATCCACTGGTCTATCACCCCACACAGGAGCCGAATATGCCACACTTTCAGATGAAGAATACATGCTCCACCGCGGCCGGATAAAGATCAAGGGCTACGCACGTATGCAGACAAACCTCGGAGAACTGAACATCGAACTACACACCGAGTACGCACCACAAGCCGTCTGGAATTTCACGCGGCTCGCAAAGAAAGGCTACTACCGCAACCTGCCCTTCCACCGCAACATCAAGAACTTCATGATTCAAGGCGGCGATCCAACAGGTACCGGTCGTGGTGGCACAAGTATCTGGGGCAAGAACTTTCCCGACGAGGTCGACAATCCACTTTCACACGATGGTCGCGGTATCCTTTCCATGGCGAACAAGGGCAAGGACACCAACTCCAGCCAGTTCTTCCTCACCTACCGCGCGGTGCCGCATTTGAACAAGAAACACACCATCTTCGGACACGTAGTATCAGGACTAGAAACGCTGGCGAAGCTGGAAAAGGTACCGACGGACGACAAGAGCAAACCGACCGAGGAATGCGTGCTGGAGGACGTGGTTGTCTATCTGGACCCGTTCGAGGAGTGGGAAAAGAACCGCTCCGAGAAAGAGAAGAACGAGGCGCAGAAAGAGAGCGTGAGGCGGATGGGTGGGTCCGAGGATGATAGGACGACATGGACGGGAAAGAGGATCAGGCGTGATGGTAGGGTCGAGGAGTCTCAAGAGCAGGTCAGTGGTATTGGAAAGTACCTCAAGGCTGCTGTTGCTGCTGGCGGTGATGCTGGAGAAGATGAAATCGTGGGCGAGTGGGACGATGCTGCGCCGCCACCGGCGAAGAAGGCCAAGAGCAGCGGCGGGTTCGGCAATTTCGATGCCTGGTAGGATGGACGTTATTGATTGATACCCTGAGAAGCTATGGAATACAAAAACCCTGGACCGGTACTCAGTCAAAAGTCTGTGACCTTGCATGGCCAAAAGCACTCTGCAACCCATTCACAATCTCCAGCGGTAGTAGTCTGCTCGCCTGCAAATCGAAGACACCTGTCACATTGACAGTCTTGCTACAACCAGCAGCCACTTCTTTGCCATCGAGAATGTCCTTCAGCCAGAAAAGTGCGTCAGGCACGCCTTGCACCAGCGCCTCCTCGTGGTCCGCTCCTTCATGGACCAGATACTCGACACTTGCGCCTCCATCGCAGTAGTATCGCACCAGCTTGTCTGTCTCTGCGATCGGGCTGATCTCATCGCCGCTGCCCTTGTAGATCAACAGTGGTATACTCGGAACGAACTGGCCCAATCTGTTCGCCTCTATGACCTCCGTTGCTATAGTGTCACCTTGGAAGATGGTGGTGTTCCCGAGATACCGGTGCAGCACGTCCTGACCCTCAAAGACGAGCGTGTTGGAAGACAGGCAGCGCTGGTTGACAGCTGCAAACGCCTTGCTCTCCTTTGAAACCAACATACTGCTCAGTGCATCGTTCAAACCCTTGTACTCGTGACTCAAGCCTTCCATACCCGACGCGATCAATCCCGCCGTGAGCCCTTTGTTGACGGCAAACAGCGTTGTGTTGATGTTCGGCACCACACCACCCGCTGCCGCACCCAGGATCTTTAGCTCGGGCGCGTACGCATCCTTGCGCTCCGCTGCAGCAGCAACACCCAGACTGCCACCGCTGTATCCCCACATGACCATTTTCGCATCCGCACGCACGCCAGTGATAGTGCCCGATGCCAGCACCGCACGCATACTGTCGAGCGTCGTGTGCGCCGCGAGTGTATTCGCCAGAAACGCCGCCCTCGGACCTTGAAAATCAGGCACGCTGACTATCCAGCCAAGGTTCAGAGCGGCTTGAATGACGAGGAGTTCAAACGACTCTTCGATCGTCCCGAAGAAGCCGCCGGTGCGTGATAGAAACTGGAGTGTGTATGACGGGGCGCAGTCGACATCGGAGGAGTCTTCGGGGACTTCGTAGGTGAGCACTTTGCGTGGGTTGGCGTTGAAAGGTACTAGTACTGTGGTGACTGTGGTGATGGGTTCTCCGAAAGAGTCGGTCGTGCGGTAGAGGATGTGGTGTGCGCTCTGGAGGAGGATCGGGAAGAGTGTTACCTCGGAGATGGGGTAGGGGACTGCTCGGTGGGCCAGGATGGTGCCAGGCGGTACGCTTTCATAGCCAGGAGGCGGGCCATAGAATGGATCTTGACTTGGTGGCGGGTGATTTGCGAGAACACCTACGACGAACAGGAAATATGACAGGAAGCAATGAGAAACGATCATCTCTTGATCAATAGAGATAATGAACAGGGAGAGTTCGCTTGTGTACTGAAGATCGTGAAAGGAAGCAAAGAGAAACTCATGTGCGAGGAGAGGCATATAGTAGTATTATCCACAGCAGCCATACCTGGTAAACCCTGCACTGCGGCGCACAATACAGTCAGACTCTTCATCAGCTGCTTCGCCGCGCTCTCAGTCTGGAAGATCTTAGTGTGTCAATCATCAGCGAATAGACAGCCTAATCGGCTACGTGCATGATTTGGCGTCGTTGCGCCGCAGTACAATGCTGTCCGTCGCAATCATGGCTTGAGCTGAACTCGTATTCCCCTCTGGAATCAGGATGTTCGTGAGTTGATTCGAGTTCTGGACGACGGCTTTTGATGATGGAGGTGTCATGCGTCTGACTCATCATCCGCTGGTGGATTTCAGTCGACGACCTCAAGGCGTCGAAGACGCCATTTGTTGCGCAGATCCGTGCTGATTTTCTGCGAGTTTCGCGGTAAGGGTAGAGGTACAACCTATAATCTGACATTAGCGATTCAGGCGTATATGGAACATTCAAGTCAGAGCAGATCATGAAAGTCTTTCTTAGAGCACATGAGAAGGGATAGAGTGTAAGTTTGTATATTGATGACTTCGTCAGTTGCCAGAACTTGACGATACAAAGACTAACTATTGTAAATTGTAGCGCCTCCTTCAGTCCATCATGTAAACAAGAGACTCTGAGCTGAAATTTCCAATACAAAAAAGATTGCTCCTTGACCCGCCACCAATGACTTGATACAGGCGGATCCATGTGCTTGTGAATTTTCCAAGCGGAGACCGGTGTCTCGTAATAGACAATAGAAGTAGGGTTAAATGCAGAATGCCTAACGCGAATGAATCGATGTGCAGACTTTGACTAATAAACAGGCTGCTAAAATTCCAGATGCTCAAGAAAAAGGGTATATCAAAGAAAAAGGAGATTGGGTGGCCCCATTTCGATCAAAGTATGAGATTCATCATAAGCTGGCTGGGTCGATGGTGCCGTTTTGCACGACGAAGCTCGACAAGTCCAAGTCGTCTTGGGAGTCGTCACCAAGTGGACTGTTCTGGTAGAGCGAGCTGTGTTGCATCTGGCTAAAGGGCGTTTCGAACTTTTGGTGATGTTGCGTTGTTGCAGGCGTCTGATAGTTCGAGCTATCGTGGATGTGGATCGGCGATTGGAACATCTTGTTACTGTGGTACATGATCGAACCATTCTCCTTTGGTGTATGGTACATTGAGATATCGTGGGGAGATGTGAAGGACACACCCGAGTCTTGGTGGTGTTGCATCGATGGGCCATGGGTTGGGGTCTGGAAAGTCATGCCATGGTCATGACCACGGAACGGCAGATCCATCTTGAGCGAAGATGGCGACTGGAAAGTGAAGTTGTCATCAGCTGCAAACGAGGAAGTGAACGGAGTCTGGTTGTAATCGTTCATTGGACTCTTGAATGGGACCTGCATCGACTTGAAGTCTAGCGACAGATCATCCTCCGCCAGAGACGGGTGCTCGCCGGGAGTGCTGAAGATGTCAGCAGAAGCGCTGCGTCCGATGCCGTTGAATGGTGGAGAGTGGTCAGCGATCACTGGGTCGGCAGATGTAAAGGAAAGCGGTGTGTTGCTGGTTCCAATCATAGCAGCGGGGTCAACGGCGAGGAAGGAGCTCGAGTAAGGAGTGCTAAAAGCGTTCTGAGGCATAGCATCAGTACCAGGGGCAGAACCGAAGAATGCAGGAGTTCCGAAATCACTCGGCGAGTTGAGGGTGGTTGCAGACATCGGACCAGCGAATTGTCTGAAATCCATGCTGTATGGTGCCGAAGTATCAATGCTGAGGCTTGGGTTGACCGAGCCAGGACCAAACGCGTTCTGGTGAATGTGCTGTGGTTGAGGAGCAAAGATGTTCTGTTCGTGCATTTGTGGTGCAGGAGTCTGGGCGCCAGTTGGAGGTGAAATAAAGAATGGCGGCATTGGTGCGCGAAGCATGGAGAAGTCGATGGCAGCAGGCACCGATCTGCTTCTCTGTCTCTTGTGTCCACGTGGAGCCGGAGGACCCATGAGACCAAGATTGGCAGTGGCATTCTCTGGAAAATAGTTCATCTGAGCCTGAGGGTGGATCAAGTGGTTAGGCTGACTGGCTGGGCGGTGGTTAATTGGCGAGACTGGAGCAGAGATGGTTAAAGCTGGGTTCAGCAAATGTCTGTTCTGGAAAGCATCAAGAGAGACGAGCTTTGCGAGCTGACCGCTGAGAATCTTGGAAGGACCTCCGAGGTTGTGGACCAGGATTTGGCTTGCTTGTTGGTCTTCGGTAAAGTCCGAGCACTCGTAGAACCCTCCACTACCAGATCCGTCCATGTAGAACTTTGGTGGACGGTTCAACTCGACGATGAGGGAGCCCATCTGTTGAGATGCGCCCTCGGCAGCGGTGTTCATGTCTCCTTGTACGAGGTTGATGTTCTTAATCCAGGCGAATGGATACTCGATCTTGTATCCGGCCGAGTCGTTGTTGATGTAGTAGGTGATGCATGCCTTCTCTGGCGAGTAGAAGATGATGAGATCCATCTGGGATTGTCCAACTCTTCGCCATGAACCAATCGAGAGAGAGCGGCAGTTGAAGTGCTGAATGACTAAAGTGATGTTAGGAACAGCTCGTGACAAGTATGCAGTGACTGTTTAGGTACTTACCAACTTTACCACTCGAGGCGTCAGTGTTGAGGCTCATGGTGCCGTTGTTGTAAGCACCATATGCCGAAGGTGCTCCCATCATACCGGGGAACCAGACCTTTCCAGATTCCATGGCCTGCATTGCAAGGTGACGACGCATTGACTCGGGGATGCTTTCGCAATCTTCGCCGTTCTCGATACTCTTGCGAGCCATGTTCTTGATCTTAGCACGTCTGAAAGTGTCAGTAAGAATTTTGAGCGAATGCCATCCCTTGCTCACCTGTTTTGGAACCAGATCTGGACCGATCTCTCCGTCATGTCAATGTCATTGGCAATACGCTCTCTGACGAGGGCAGTAGGAGTCGGGTTCTTGTTGAATTCAATCTCGAGTGTAAGAAGCTGATCTTGTGTGGCTCTCTGTCTCTTTTGGTTCTTTTGTTGTTGGGTCAGGGTGCTCTTTCTTGGTGGTCGTCTTGCACTGTTGTTCAAGCCTGGAATCCCAGAAAGACCCGGTGTTGGTGTGCCTGGAGTGCCCTCAGCCTCGGGCGACTCGATGAACGAGGCCTCGCGGGAATCGCTGCCCAGGTCCTCCATGATGGACATCAAGTTTTGAGAATAGAAAGGGGTTGTTGGTTAGCGTCGACTCGAGTCGAAAACACAAAGTGTAGAGAATCGGCGTGAAATCGTAAGCTGAACGTATTAAGTAGACGAACTATCCAAGGATTCGACCGCTTTCTGGTGGTTGAAAGATTGCTGATTCGAGCTCGACTGAGTAGACTGTTTCGTCAATCGTACAGGTCCAGACTTGAAGTGCCGGAGACACAGAAACCGAGGATGTATTAAAGGAAAGAAAAGATCTGCCGTTCAAAGGAATGACTTGGCTGCCGAAAGGAGTGAGGCGGCCAGAGAGGCAGATTGCTCGTTCAAAGGATAAGGTAGAGAATGTAGACGCGAGGAAGAGAGAGTATAGTTAGCACCTGGCAGCGAACAGAAACACTGGATCGTGCAAGAGGTGGACAATGGCCGGTAATTGATATGAAGGACGTCTAGTGGTGTGAGCAGAAAGAGGGAAGAAGGTAGTGTTAGAGGATAGATTGGCAGAGGAAAAGAGGCGCAAGAGAGAGGTTGTAGCATGTAGCAGGAGAGTGAGACACGGACGGGATGAAACGACTTGAGGAGTAAAGTGCGCGCCAGCGAGCCTTGTTCCGCGCCAAGGTGGGTGCTCGTCCCCTGTGGTGCGCACGGACAGGTACGCTGCCCACGCCCTGAGCGCGCACCGCATTCGCAGCTTCCGGTTGGGCACGATCGCCCACCAAGCGTCGGTCAAGCGTCAAGCGTGCCTTCCATGTCAAGGTTCATCGCGTTGTACCTGCACAGGCGGATCCGGCGATCCACTCGCTGGTATCTTCGTGCCTTCCGTGTCAAGTCGTGCAGGCTGGCCTGACCGGCGTGCATCGCTCCTTCCCTGAGTGGACGCATGCACACAAGCACTGACCAGATCTCGCACCTCGACTTTTGACTCGTCGAATCCTCCGTTCACAACACGCATGGAGGATGAGCCTTGACCGTGTTTGGTCTAGGGACAGAGTGACCGATGGCATAGCCGCACACGGCATGCCTGTACTCGATGATACAAACATCACACGCGGCTCAAGCAACGAACGTCGCATGTCTTAGGAATAATAATGCATCAAGAAACATCTCACAATGGTATCACCAACCATGGTTTCGCAGACAAGGATGATGATGTAGACGCTGTGTGAGATGCGTGTGCCACCATCGGAATTTTCCTTGTATCTCAGATCTAATGAAATGAGAGTGTCGTGGCTGATGTGAATTCGATGGAAGCGCATGTTTCGCGTGTTTCTACTCCTACTTTTCTATGCCGCTAGAACGAGGCTACCACCATTCAAGGCATCACAAGCACGTCTCGCACGAAGCACTGCGGTAATCAAATATAACCAGGACCTCGCGCTCGTCTTCTCTGACCTCTACCGCGTCATAGATAGCATGCTATTGGCCGATGACGAAGTCTTCTCGAACAGCCAGTGACCATGATAGCTACACCGACTACTTCTACCTATGGTAAACTTCATTGAGAGCATCAGATCGACCGGGACCGGAGAAGTAATCAGGATACTCTGCCGGCACCGCCGCGATCGCTGTACCAGAGTGTCGTGTTCTCTATCTTGAGCACAAACCAGGTGCTGACTACTCTAGGAGTCGCGCAACACATGCGCAAAGTGCAGTGGCATGACAGATACACAACGGCCAGCCATGTCTTGTTACAACAACAAGCGCGTCGGGGATTCTGTCCTGAGCCTTGTATTGCGATGCGATTTGACAAGCCAATGACCATCTTGTCCAAGCCGCAAGCAAGACCTCGCTTACGTTTGCGCGGTGTTATCCAGCGAATGAATCGAGTGGTACCCCTGATAGAGTTCCACCCCTGTTCAAACACGCGATTGCCAGTAAGCTAAGGCGGGTGTTCCTGGACTTGGCAAACCCTAACTCCCTAGCCCGCTCCACACCCCAACGGTCATCCGCGCCAAGCACTCTTTTAGCCTCGCGTTCTGTTTGTCCGTCTGCAGCTTCACCGTTCACCGTTGTCCACAACCACGACAGCATGGACTTATAAACAACAAACCATCTCCCTTTTCCCAGCAAACGTTTTCGAAAAGGAGCAATGGACAGCCTCCCCAAATGTCACTCATCATCGATCGTGACGTACATAATACAATCACTGCCTTGATCCAGAACTGCTGGTACAAACGCTCGCAACGACCTGGAAGCGTATCGATACGGATTACTCGATTGCAACGCAGGAGTTGGTCCGGCGCTATCATTATCTGTAAGCACAACGCGTCTGGACCGGTGGAGGTGGTTGTTGTCGACAGCCTTCCAGTATTCGATATGGGTCTTGAGGCTCTCCTATTGGCTCAACACTGTCAACAGAGTGGTCAAGCAGCACTTGCGGCTCCGGGGCATATGACCGGATTGCCATACCGTCTTGACATCATCCGGTCGACCTGACCTAAGTTCTTGACTCGTATCGTAGTCCAACGCGGCTGCAGTGTTTACCATCCACTCCTACGATGTATTGATAGTCTAGACAAGCAGTAGGTCGGCCTGCCTATGAGATGGCACTCCAGTTTGGTGGGGAAAATAGCACACTGATACCACAAACAGCAAGAGAATAAGTATTGTCAGCCATGGACCATATTACTATACTTCTAGATGTCTGCCGATCGTCGCCTTGTCAGACCAGTAACACATCAAGATTCCACTACCCGGACAGGACAACAGCCTTGTGTATTACAGGTCTGATACATGATATTGTTCGTATGTACGCAGTGCGGACTTATAGTGCATATTGACGCCACCATTAAATTGAGGTGCTTGTTTCCATATTCTCCTCTTGATACAGTTCAAGCAGATGTGAACGACTGACCACCTCAAGCGGACTGCTTCCAAAGATGACCGAACCCAATGAAGCCAATAACCACACCCAAGAAACCGAGTTGCTCATCACTGAGGATGCCTCCATCAACACTGTAATGCACCGTCATTGGCGAGTACGCAGCATTTGACCACCACGATCTCCTCCAAGCCTGTACCTCCTGCTGCCTTTGAGCATCCACCGCATCACCTCCCTCGGTCTTCTCCTGCACCGTCATCTGCTTGATCTGCCACTCCCTAGCCAACCTCGCGAACTCGAGCGCAACATAGACACCCCAGAACCTGCATCCCACAAGCCACATCCTCTTCTGCTTCTCTGGCGCGACCCAATCTCCCCTCAAAATGCCTTTGCCAGCAAGGTATGCCACATTCTCGAATGCTTGGTAGACACCGATACTGCCCAGCTGTCCCATGACAATATACTTCGTGACCTGGTCCTTAGGCGGGTTCGTGAGAACTCTCTTAGCACCGGCATAGATGCCTAGCAGTGACCAGAGACGCATGAACATTCTTACGTCTCCGACCAGCGCAGCAGCATTGCGCATGCCGAGGTCGAGCTCCGAGAGAAAGTCATCGTCGCGTTGCTCAAGAACAGTGATTAGCGTCTCGCCTGGCAACAGTCCGGAGCGGGCTTTGCTGATGAATCCCGAGATAAAGCGGCGGAAGCGCAGAGAGCGGAGACGCGTAATTTGTGGGTACAATAGCTTGAGTGTGTAGTAGATTGTGAGCAGGAACTTGTCGACGCCCACAGGAGTCGACAGGATCGAAGACAGGCGTGTGAGGGTGCGGTCGGTACTTTTGAACAGTGAGCGCGAGGTCGATGTGACCGATGGTGGGAGCGATGATGGCGACGACATACTGGCGACAGTTTCGAGCGGGTTGTACAGAGATGTGCTTGTGAGATATCCTCAAGGAGATGCGATGAGACTTGAGGGCAGGTCCTCCACGCTTCTGGTGCGGAGAAAAGCATGTCTCCAACTTGCCTCGGCTCGGCTCAGAGTCGGGGCAGAAACGTAGCGAGTACCTCCTGCCCTTTCAGTATTGTTACCACGATAATGTTATTCCAATATAGGTACTATTATCATATTCGGAGTAAGTAGGACTCGACTGGTCTTTATGTACCAGCAGGCAAAAAGCATGACCTGTTCATTCCACTGCTATAACACTCAATGATCATCACCATAATCGCGAAGGATCTAGTCGACGCTGTACTGTGGAACGACGTACGATGACAACTGGGTATCATTTCAATTGTCCGCTGGAGCAGCAGATGTATCTGCACTACTCTCTACCTGGCTCTCAGGGACGGAACCAGGAGCAGATGCATCGCCCAGGCTCACTTCACCAACACTTCTCGGACCCGACCCTTCAAATCGCGGCCACTCCTTCCCACCCGTAGCCAGAACAGCCTCGAGATCCAGCTCCTTGGGAAACCAACGTTCCCTTCTCGTCGTCTCTCTCTTACCGCCCTCGAGCGCGCTCCTTGCAGCTCTCGTTGTCCGACTTCGCTTGCCTGTAACCTTTTCAGTTCCCCCAAGCAAAGACGACAGACGTGTCCGTTGCTCCTCGAGCGCGAGATCAAAGTGCACGATACTGCGAACGTATGGTGCGATATCCTCCGAAATGGTGGATAGTGGGCCGTCGAATGCTGAATAGGCCAGAGCGAATTGCGAGGTATGCGCAGCGACTTCAGAGATCGGATCGAATGCTGCGGAAAAGTCGACGCGGGAGAGGGGAATGCTCGCAGCGTCAGGCTTGAGGCCCTCGCTGATGCGGGAGAGGAAGTGCGATTTCTGCGTGTTGAGGAGTGGTCTCCCTATGCCGTAGGCATGAGAGCAGAGATTAGCGGCAGATGCTGCTAGTCTGCTGTCGAATCTTGTGTAGTCGATCTGCTCGTCGGTTTGGAGCAATGTGCTGCCTTCGGTGTAATCTAGTCGAGCCTTCCCGGACAGTGCTGGTAGGGTCGGATCCATCTTCGTTTCGTGAATGAAACTACCCAGAGGAGCGTGTCGACTGTGTAGGTTTGAAATACTTGGCAGGTAGGTCTTGCAGCAAACGTTTAAAGCACTCATGCTTCCATATAACCCATCCATTGCGATCAACGACCTGAGTCGACTTTGAGCTGACGTGGTTGTCGAGAGATCCTCTGTTTCGTAGTGCTCTGCGATTGAGATGTGCAGATCATCGAAGGGGTGCATCTGCCAATTCTCCCAGCATTCGAGTAGGAGCTCTTCAGTATCTTTCGAGCGGATAGTGGTATCTTCTTCCATAGGTATACACCCAATACCTCGTGGATAGACGCCCTGACTAACGACCCTTTGCTTGCGGCCTTCTGAGTCCACACCCTTTCCAGGAGGCCATCGTTGAAACATCCAGCTGAGACCACCCCTCGGATCGCCGACACCCATCTGACACCAGAATTGCAACTCGGCAATGCAAGCTCTGAGATCGTGCATCTTGTACTGGAGAAGGGACGACACTGCATCACGATGCAACAGATGACCTTCTCTTGCCGCCATAAGCAGCAGATAATCCGTAACAACATCATGACCTGGGGTCGATAAGCGGAGAATGGCGTGCAGCGACATAGCTTGTAACGGCACGACATTTTCGTCGGTGCATGTTATCACCACTGGACGTTTCGAATTAATGATAAGCTCGAGAACAGTTCCCCAGAAGTTCTTGTCTTGCTCAAACAGGACGTCAACCTCTTCCAGCAGGATCAACGACTGTTTTTGGTTCCCTGCGGCTTTAGGCTTCGACAATGCTTTGACTTGAACTGGATCAACAGTCTTCTTGGGTTTGGGATCATGCGGAGCTGGTGTGGCCTTTGCTTTGGGCTTGAAAAAGGTGTTCATTGTTCCCTGACGTCCAGATTCCAGGTCTTTCGTAAGAGCCTTTGACAGGCGAGCCGAGTCCTCGTCGGCGGAGACATTACCAGCATCGTGATTCTGCCGCGATACAAGGTGATTCTCTACCATATCGCCCACACGTTCCAGGACGTCTTTCCCGCTGCGTCGTGTACCCGAGTTGATTTCGAAGACTTGGAATCCAAGCTCTTTAGCCACCGCGTATACCATGGCAGTTTTGCCGCACCCATGAGGCCCGCTTATTACGACTGCATTCGCTGTCTTGCGTGCGTCGGTCGTGCTTTGTGACGGGGCGACACCAGAGCGAACCACTGTCCGCTTGTTTGAAGCCATAGCTCCCCTGTCACTAGATATGTCCTCTAGCGCAGGCATCTCCTCCAGCTGTCCAACATCGCTTTCATCATCTACAATGAAATCGTCAAGGTCTTCGGCCCTCTTTCGACGCTTCTTCCTGGGTTTGGGTTCAGAAATGTCTTGCTTCGAGGATTGTGAGCTTTTCATTTCGGTAGACATGACAGTCAAAGCTTGCATCCAATCGCGCAAGATTGTGGCTTCTGTTCCAGATTGAAGGACTTCTTCTGCCTTTTGGGGTGCATATTTGACGGCCCACGAATTTGGTTCGCTTCGACCGTCATCGTAAGGATTCATTTCTGATTCGATGGAACGATAAATAGACATGAGTGCAGGATTTTGCGATCGTCGCGAGAGCTCACGTGACACTGCCCCCTGGATTTGAGGACCTGTAATGAGCAAGCGCTCTGGCACACGAAGGGACGGTGGAGGGTCATAGAAACCATCTGCACGCAATCTGCGATCGTCTGAAGAGAGTAGTCCGATATTGTCGCGAAGACCACGAAGCACACTTTGGCTATTGTCAAGAGTGGATGATCTGTACTTCTTCTTTCGAAAATTCATTTCCTTTCTTGGAATCGGAGGTCCAATGGTATCCGTATTGCCTCGTACGTGCATCATATCTCGTGAAGGCCATACCACGTAACCCATGCTCGTTGGTTTGCGTGGCTGAACATCCTCGACATCTGACAGATCATGTTGTTGCGCCCTTTGTCTTTGTACCTCCATACGGATCTTGCCGGGCGTTGAAGCGAATGACTTTCTGGGAGACGGTTTGGTCTGGGTAGTGTTCTCTGAGTTGATGCTTTGGGTGCTAGTCCTGTCCTTCGGCTTACCAGTAAAGAATGGATGCGTTGACTTGGCAGGTCGAGAGCTTTTGGGGACCTTGGTAGCCGGTTTCGCAGATGGTTGCACTTTTGAGGATGGAATTGTGTAGCGCTCCTCATTGTCAAGAATGCGTGATATCCTCGGTCCGAGAGCAGCACAGGAGGGCCAGTCAGCATATCGACACCGTACCAATAAATGCTTGTCATCTTTCTTCTTCCTCCCTCTCTTCGATGCAGGCTTCGTTTCGTTCTTTGCACCATCGCTCTTCTTCGACACTGGTGAACCCAAAGTGCCCTTCGCGTTAAGCTTGAGCATCTTCGGAGGTGGAGTCGCAGGATGCTCAGTCGTTTCGGTGGTAACATTCTGCTGAGTATCGTTCGTACCTCCTTCTGTCGTGGGGTCGCTAGGCTGTGGATGCATGGATTGAAGACCCGAGGCCAGAGATCGGCTTAGTGCTTGTCCGAGACTCGATTCAAGAACAGAGGCTTCGAATGGTTCCGGTACATCTTGTACGGTCTGCTTCGTGTCGGAACATCCGTTCATAACCGCCTCCGATTCTGCTGGACTCGAGGCTGCCCCTCCACTGATCTTCCTTTTCTTCCTTCGGTGTGCATCATGACTGTGTGGTATCGGTTCAGGTTGCGACTCTGGAAGCCCCTCTGGAAATTGTCTCTGATTGGCTTCGGACTGTGTGCCCTCCGACCCTGCAACATGTTAGAGAACCTCTATTTCATCTAGCACGTGGCCGTACGCTTCGTAGATTGTGTGAGGAACGAGTGAATAGTTCTTTTAGAAGCATCGCCCATCGCAGCCACTACAGTTACCGCTGCCATTCAATCATCAATTGCTCACAAGCGACATTGGATCGCATAGTGTTGGGTGAATGTGAGTGCACATCAATCTCAGAAACGGCTGTACTAGGCGACACGACTTACATGACGTTGACGCGAAGCGCGTCGCTGCTCATTCAACTTGGCGGTGACCGGCAAAACGGGCCGGCGAAGCAGAGAAGCGGCATCATGGCAGAATTATTTCTTTGTAGGACTTTGATGGATCCGCATCTTCGACGACCTGCTCCAAGAATAAGCGGTGGTTTAAAAACATGTCGACAGATTGTGCGATCGAGTCGCCTTATACCCTTGTCTCTCTACAGCGACCGTTCGACCCGACTAAAGGAAAAACATACGCAGAACCAGTCTTCGGGTACAAAGCGCAGAAGCGGAGAAAGAGACCTGAAGTTGCTGTCTGCGTTGACGGAGAGGGCATACAAATTTACAATGTATGTCAGATCCAGTCGGGGACAAGATGTTAGCTAATCCTTTCCAGGTCCAAACCTCTCGATTGATCACCTCATATGCTCTTCCACCTCAAACTCGGTTTCTATGCGCTCCATGCTCGATATACTGGAGAAGCGACAAAAACGCCAATCCGCAAAGACTCACATATGCTGTGACCAGTGACCAGAATTCCAAGACTGCCGAGCTGATCGCCTTTGTCGAAGATGTACAGAAAGGCTCTTCGGCCGATCTGACGGCAAAGAACCACACTAAGAAGACATTCAAATTACAGCATAATAAAGTCTTCAGCATTCTTCCTATCGCTGCGCCTCGGAGCAATGACGATTCACTCTCCGGTTTCGACGTGTGTGTTGTGTATACCAGCGGTGCATTGCAATGTCTTTCAGGCGATCTTGCTGGAAAGAGGTGGGAGAGCACATCGGCAGAAGTCTTCAAGAATGATACTGTAGAAGGCATTGTGGACTACGCGACAATCATCACTCTCGATCAAGCCAGAAAGACGATACTCAAGAGTCGTGAGGACGCGTTGGGTGCAATCACACAGGCTTCGGCTGGTGCTAGTTCGGATAATCAGCCACTTCTCATTTTGGCCACTTCATTCGTCAACGCTACAGGAACCCGCAAGCTCACTTTCCGAGTCTGCGCTCTACCGCAACGTACCGCGGATGCCATTGGTACGCTTCAGAGAGGGCCACAGGTTATTCTGGCCGAAAGGCTTGCCAGATCATCGCTTGGAGAGTCCGAGGCAAGATCCCGTTATTGGCTGCACGCATCGTCTAGTAAGATCTTCCGCATGGAAGCGGGATATGTATCAATCTACGACCTGTCCGACACTTTGCCAAAGCTCGTCGAGACGATAGGGACCAAGGACACGCGCTACGAGACTTGTTTGCCACTGACACAAACCTCTCTTCTTGCCGCGAACGATGCCAACTGTTGCGTATTCGATACCACTTATGCTTCGATCCAGGCGGAACTTGGCCTGAAGGAAGATGATCTTGCAGAGAGCAAGAAGAGAAAGCAGGCAGACGATTCTGTATCGTTGAAACAGTCTACTTTCGTCAGCTATTGGTCAGAAATTGGACTTGCTATTGCTGTGCGACATGGATCCCTCATCGGCATGCAAGTCAACTTCAACACCACCGGCAGAAAGCGAGCCAAGACATCGCGCAGTCTGCTCGCAGACGCTTTCGGCAAGGGACGCGCGGTTGAAAACGCAAAGCCTCGCGAAGACCTCACCGAATGGAAGCGCAAGGTAGACGAGTGGGTTCAGCAGAACCAGATCACGGCACTGGAGAAGGCGTGCGCCTTTGAACTGAAGGTTCCTGTCAAGTTTGCAGATGAAAAGGCCGACGCCGAGGAGACGAGTCATGCTGGTGTGAACGGGCTTACAAATGGAGACGGAGATAGTGCTGAGTCCAACACAGCAGATGACGGACAAACCAAACAACTCGTTTGGGACTTTCCAAAGGATGTTTCCGCCCTCATAACAGAGACCGATCAGCGCAAGGCTTCATATGTCTTGTCGAAGATGTTTGAAGTGGTTGCTGGCGCAGATGGTGCACGACAGCTCGGCATGGCATTTTATGCCCCCAACATTCTCAAATGGTTGGCGCTAGTCGGATCTCTGAACGCTGACATGGTCAAGCGAAGTCTTTCTCAGCACCAAAGCAATGCGTCCTTCATCCGTCCTGGCGATATTGTACGCGCAATGACAGAATTGGACCCAAGCCTTGGTGTCATGCACGAGTTCTTCAATTGGCCGGTACACGTGGATCTCGAGGAGGTCGTTGAGGGGCTCAAGGCGGCGATTCAGTCCCTTGAAAGTCCGCCTGCTCCTGAGCAAAGACAGATCACGAGCAGTGCCGAAGGTGGTGAGAACGACAATGCTGGTGAGAACGACAACGATGTCGTGATGGAATCGCAAGCGGCAGAAGACGATCTTGCATTTGCTCTTGCGTCACTCAACAACGGTCTGGTCATCCGAAGTCTGGTTCTCCGTGCGATCTTTGACCGGTTGAACTTGTTCCCTGCGACTCGAGTTGTCGATACTTTCCGGAAGTCACTCAGTCAGAAAGAAATCGTCTTCCTCATCACTCTTCTCCGCATTGAGCTTGCGGATGGTGGCTGGACTATTAGGTATAGTGACGAGCCAGAAGATGAGGAGATGGAAGACGACAAGGCTGACGGTCCCTCAAATCGATCAATTACCGTCATCAGCAACCTGCTTAACATTGCGATTGATGCCGTTGGTACCAGCGGCTGGTTAGTGGCTCTTAGTGGAGACAAGCAACTATCGACAGACGAGATGCTGCTCATTCTCCGCGCTGAAGCATCAGCAGCACTCGAAGGATGCTACGAGGCCAACACCCTCGGTACGGTCCTGAACGATTTTGAGAGGTACAGCCAGAGGATGCAAGAGATCGAGTCGAAGAAGAAGCGCAAGGCAGTTGATCCTCTGAGGAACCCTGGCTTCCTCAGACACGACGAATTCGATGACCCAGCGCTGCCACTGGGCTTCAAGACAAACAGGATCGAGACCACAAAGGTGTCCAAGGGTGGCGTTGTCAGAATGAAGAGTAAGCAGGAGATGGGCAAGGAGATCAGCATGCGTGTTGGAAAGTACTCTATCGATAGGATCCGTGTTTAATGATACCAGCCAGTGATGGCACGACTTTCTTAATCAAATCTTCGACCCCTCTCTATCTCTTATATTCCACCAACAGCAGCCACGGCAGCAAAAACATCCAACACAGCCATCTGACTATGACTCGTCGGCAAGTCCATCGGCCCGTTCCACCACGGCCCATACTGGTTTCTCCCATTCGTATCCCTTTCCGTAACAGCTCTATAGTTCCGCCGCACAAACTCCGCAATCAATCCCGCGAGCTCGGAATCAAGATCAAAGCGCCTGAGCACGATATAGAATTTGGCCAAAGCGCGCAACAGCACACTCTTGAAGCCAACGGCGTCGTTGTTCTCATGCGCTTTATGTCGCTCGGGACCATACGCGCCGGCCTCGGTGAGGACGCCGTTGCTGTCGACCCAGCCGTCGCGAGACATGGCGGCGCGGGCCAGTGTGCTACCGAGCACCACGTACTGGTGGTCACGGGTCGCGGTATAGGTCGCGACGCATGCGGAGAGGAGAGCGCCGGTGTTGTAGGTGAAGGTCCAGTCGACGCATTCGGATGTGCGCAGCTTGATTGTGTCGGTTACTATGGCGTCGTGGGCGCGGTAGCGGCAGCGTGTTATCCAGTCCAGCGAGGCGCGGGCAGAGGTGACGAGGGTCTGATGGTTTGGGAGCCGGGGGTGGTGGCCTTGTGGAAGTGTGGCAAGGAGAGCGGAGAGTTCGGCGAAGAGGCCTGTTGTTATGGCGTTCAGAGCGTCTTCGCCTGGTTTCGTTGTCCAGAAGACACCGCCGCCCATGTCCATGTTGTGCACGTTGTGGGCACCGCGTCGGACCACGGAGCGGCTGACGTGGTTCCAGATGGCGATAGCGATGTCGAGGTAATGCGGCGACGATGTGAGCTCGTACATTGCCATACAGCATTGGGCCCACCAGAGCGTATCGTCGTTAAACTCGTTGATGAGGTTCGGATGGAAATGCGTCACTCGATTGATCTGGTCTTCAAGCACGCGGCGATTACGATTCGTATTCGACCAGACATCGTAAAGGACTACGGCCGTGTATCCATTAGCCGTCTGCCAGTAGCCGATACCGCCAATCTCTCCATTGTCCTGTTTGGACAAGAAGAACATATCTATAGCTCCCTGGGATACGTGGGCAAGATCGCCATCCTGACCGCGAAGGGGTTGCTGGGGTTGTTGAGCTGCCATGGGTTGTTGCATCGGCTGTTGCTGACCCGGAAAACTTCCTCCGTTGTTTCTATCATTATGCATCTCATGTCTGAGCTTGTCTTTCGCCTTGTCTAAGAAGTGCTTCATGTTTACTTCTCAGGGGTGGTAGTGTGACAGCCTGGTGTTTGGTTATATGGAACTCGAAAGTTTTATTCACAACTAATGATGGAGATGTATCGGATCCGCTTCGATCTATATGATCAAGGCACTGAGAGCTAGAAATACATACTGTACTCTGTACTAATCGATCGTGTTGATATACACAAACCGTTACTTCACCCGTCGTGACTGACGTCATTTTAGAGGTTGAGATGCAAGAGGTTCTGCAAGACCCGTAAAGCTAAGTAGGTATGCATCAGAACTGGAGCTAGAAGCCTGATTACTGATATGTAGGCATCGATTGTACGGGCTTATATCTATGTATCCCTCTTGACCAAACTCTCAAGTTCGCGCTGCATGCGACAGAAGATAACAATGGCATCCGTCAACTTTTTCTCACAACCGCCCTCCTTCGCCAGAGAGAATGCCAGTCGATACCTCGACTCATCCTTGACAAGCTTGACATAGTCCATGTCGGCATCCTCGTCGACCTCCCTGTCCAGTGTTACTGGCCCTGGCGCATCGCTCATCGCACTCGCCAGACCAGCCCTTGTGTTCGCCATTTCAGCTAATAGTGCTGGCGCAACAGTAATGTGATCCACACCAGCGCATCGCATGACCTCATTCACGGTTGTCAGACTAGCAGGAAGTACCTTGGTCTTCGCTCCAACGCGACCGTAGTACTTCTGCGCCGCTCTGGCAAGGGCAAATCCCTTGTCGTCGTCGACGTAGCTGGGGTCGAAATGCACCTTGAGACCATTGATGTATGGCGCAATGTAAGTGCAGCCGACATGTGCGGCGAATGCAACTTGTTCCATACTGAAGAGAGTGGTCGCGAGTGTTGCGATACCAGACTTTTCGAGCTCGGCGCAGGCGCGAAGGCCTTCTACTGTGCTAGGAATCTTGATGCAGATTCTGTTTGCTGGGAAGTCGTGCAGGGATGTGTAAAGATCGATGATGCGGCGAGCGTCGGAGATGGTCAACTCAGTCGAGTACGAGTGCATCGGGTTGGTCTGGATGTGCGCGTAGCCTGATAGATGAGGCGTCATGCGAGCGGAAAGGTTGATGGTTGCGATTTCGACTACTAATTCTTCCAGTGAGACGTAGGGGTACTGTGGCTGTAGCTCTTTGGCTTTTGCGATAGACCCCTGGAGTAGTTGGGCATTCTTTGACTTTTGAAGCTCGCCGAGTGCAATGGCTTGGTTTGATGTGCAGTCCACGAATGGTCCGAGGGTTTCAGCGACTTCATTGTCGAGCGTGTCGCAATCGACTTGACTTTGTGATCTCAGCTCGTCTAAGAGAGTCTTATCGACAGCCATAATGAATGATTCTATCGGCAGTCCTTGAATATGAAGTTGGTGGGGGTGATTAAGATAGAAGTGAGAGTAAGACGATGGCGGTATCCGTGCGGACGCGGTGAATTTCGAACGGAAACGATAGGGAGTTTGGATACTGTACCGCTTTGTAGACTCACAGTTCAAGAAGCAAGTTCTCTGATATCAGAATATGCATGGAATGGTGTCGATGGAACCCCAACGTTCAACGCAAGGCACAGTTGGACGTCGGATGAACGTGAGAGAAAAGGGCGGAGTTTCCTGATGCGGACGTCGCCGCAGCTTCCTCGAAGCCGAGCTTGGCACATCGGCACTCCAATTATAGGATACCTTGACAGATAAGGAAAGTGTGCCGGATATTAGTCGACTACAGCAACATGGCCGAATATCTGTATAGACGGCACAGCTTCCCATGTAGGTCGACGAGGTACCACCATGTAAGTTAATCACAATGTAGATGCTCTCATCCTTTTCCCTCTTCATATCTGTCCCTTTCAGCAGATATATTCCGCCGATACCATTATTACCACAAGTTCGCTACTCAAACCAGCCTCCATGACTTTCATAGGTGATGCAATGGGCGAATTGCCCGAGACGATGAAAGCACTCCGGTAAGCGCTTATACGTATAATGTTCAATGGCGATAACATAACAAGGTCAGCTACGAATCTCCGAAGAATTGGTCTATAGTGACCGTACCCATTCCGTCAATCAGTCCCAACGAAGTCCTCGTACGTCCTGTACAGCTCCTTGCACTATTTATTCCTCTTACAGTCTTCCAGGTCAAGATCCGCGCCTGCGGTGTCTGCGGTACTGACTTGCATATCGACGTCGGCGACCTGCCCGAGGAGTTCCCGGCCAAATATCCCCTGATTCCAGGTCACGAACCGGTGGGCACGGTGGTCGCAACCGGCAGCGCCGTAACACGACTTCAAATCGGTCAACGCGTCGTCTGTGGAGCCAACACACCTTGCACCGACTGCTTCTTCTGTCTCCGCGGCCAACCACTACTATGCTCGAATATCAAATGTGCCGGCGTCACTGTCGCGGGCGCGTTTGCCGAATATGCCAAGTACCCGTCGAGTAAAGTAGTACCCATCAGCAATTTGAGCGACATGGAGGCTGTGTTGGTCGAACCGGCCAGTTGTGCGGCACAGATGTTGAGCCGAGTCAGGCCTGAAGTTGGCAGTACGGTGTTGGTGTTCGGAGCCGGACCGGCGGGGCTGTTGATCGCGCAGCTTTTGAAACTGAACGGTGGCGTCAGAGTTGTGGTCGCGAGTTTGGGAGGAGCGAAGATGGATTTGGCCAAGACCTTGGGCGTGGGCGATGAGTTTGTTGTTCTCGAGGGCAAACAGCCTGAGGAGGAAATGGAGAGGTTAAAGGAAAGATACCCTTATGGATTCGACGTTGTGGTAGAAGCGACGGGAGTGCCAAAAGTCCTGGAGAACAGTATCAATTATGTTCGAAGAGGAGGTAAGCTAGCGATCTTTGGCGTCTACAGCTCTGCGGCGAGGGTTAGTTGGAGTCCTAGCAGGATCTTGGGCTATCAGATCAGCATCGTGGGTAGCATTGCAGAGGTGATTCAGTTCCCCGTAGCGGTCGACTATCTGGATGGAGGCAAGGTCAACGTCAAGGGAATAACGAACAAAACGTTCAGACTGGAGCAATGGGGCGAGTGCTTGGAAAGCATGAAAGAGGGTGATACAGTGAAGGCTGTCATTGTATTCGATGAGTGAAAGATCTTGCAATTGACGAATGCGCATCGCTGAACCTTTCCCACCATCTCGAACACAAATCTTATTTGACCCCGCGCACATACCGCTATGTCGTTCTTCAGGGTGCTATCGCCGCATGGATCCATCAATGGGCGGAGTGGGTTCGAGAGAGGAATCAAGGAAGTCGCATTAGTTTTGTGATTCGCAAATGGAATTGCATTTTTCATGGGCATACATCCATCATACCCGTGCATCATCGGACTGACGTGCGACCCCGACCTTTATACCAACTTTCTTAAAAAATGCCAAATAAACCACATCCCCCTCGCAAACCTGGCAAGAAGCCCCCAGCCACTGCCGCGACGGCGAACGGAGAAGACACCAGCTATATACAATTCACGAATTCAAAAGACGACAAGAAGAAGAAGAATGCAGGGCCAAACAATCCTCCGCCGACCGCGGAATCGAGCAAGAGCACCAAATCAAAAGATGGACCGCCAACAGCAGATGCCAATGCAGCAGATGCGCCAAAGGTACCCAGTACCAGGACCTTGATCAGTGGCTCGGCCTCTTGGACTGGAAAATTACCACTCAACCTCTTCAATGAGCACTGTCAGAAGCAGAAATGGGAGAAGCCCGAATATACCATGAACCGATCTTCAAACCCGCCAGGATTCATCTCGTCGATCATTGTTCGAAATAAGAACCCCAAGACACAGGAGCTTAGTACACTACCTCCGATCGCGCTTCCAAGGGACAAGCAGGCCATCGGGGTGCGTGAGACTGCGGTTGAGGCGCGGCATTTTGCTGCGACTTACGCGCTGTTTCGCGTTGCGAACATGAAGAATCTGCACATGACTCTTCCACCGCAGTTCCGAGATCTCTGGAAGGGTGAATTTGCGGATATGAAAAAGGAGGCAGTCGAACAAGGGCAGGGCTGGATGTACGACGCGGATCCGTTTGCGGCGAGGGAGAAGCGGGAGGAAGAGAAGAGGATAATGGAGAAGAAGAGGGCGGAGAAAGACAAACGTATCGAAGCCGAGAAGAAGCTGGACACTGGACTTGGTGTGCCAAAGGGCAAAATGTGGAGTCGCGCACCTAAGGTAGAAATGGGGAAGAACATGAGGAGGGACGTCGAGGATGTCGTCAGGAAGAATACCATATGGAATCCTCGTGGGACGCTGATCACAGATACTGAGCGCAAACGGATCGTCGCAGAAGTATCGGCACTTGGGTTCAGGAGAGCACATGTGGAAGAGGCCACAACTATTTGCAAGGACAAGGAGGAGGTGCTTGAATGGCTGCTTATTCATGTGCCCGAGGATGACTTGCCAAAGTGGGCTCTACCTGAAGGTTACTCGGCCGGTGTCAGTTTGGCCAGCGGAGATCTTCAGAGAGAGGGTAAGATCAAGCGTCTGGCTGCTGCCGGATACTCTCCTGATCTCTGTGCGGATGTGCTGGATGACAACAATGGTGACGAGTTGCGAGCTGCCGAAGTTCTGCAAAACGACCTGTTGGAACAGAGTAATATCTCAACTTTCTTTACACCTGATGACAGCATTGATGACAAGGAATTCTGGACCGACGAGCAGACTATACTGGAATCGATATTCGGCGACCGCTTCAAGAAGACCGCAGACACATGCAGATTGACCTTGGAAATACCCAACTACAAGGGGGATACCGTCACCGCTTTTATACGCCGACCGACCAAGGGATATCCGAACGCGCTGCCAGTTCTGTCGATTGAAGCTAACCTCCCTTCCTACATACGACTAAGTATCATACGGCGGGCCCTGGAAGTGGCTTCGACAGATTACTTGGGAGAGCAGATGATTTTTAATCTCGTAGACTGGATCGAGAACAACATCCCCGCAGTGATCGAGGACCCTGGCAAGCTCAGCAGCCTCGTGTCTGCGGCCATGGGAGCAACAACAGAGCAAAGTGCTCCGTTGTCAATTCGACAAAAAGCGACAAAACGTGGCCCTCGCAAGGTAGTGTTCGAACCATCTCCTGCAGGCGAGCGACTCCTGTCCGAATGGAACGCCAGACAATCGACACCAGCCCAGCAGAAGATGAACCAAGTGCGTCAGAATCTTCCTGCTTGGAATCTACGGGATGCCATTGTAAAAGCTGTCAGCTCGTCCCAAGTCACCATCATCTCGGGTGAGACAGGTTCTGGTAAATCAACGCAATCAGTGCAGTTTGTGTTAGATGATATGATACAGAACGTGTTAGGCGCTGCGGCCAACATTATCTGCACGCAACCTCGAAGGATCTCTGCACTTGGCTTGGCCGATCGTGTCGCTGAAGAGCGCTGCGGAAGAGTTGGCGGTGAGGTGGGCTACATCATTCGTGGCGAATCAAAACAAACACAGGGTGAGACCAGAATCACATTTGTTACGACTGGTGTTCTACTTCGACGATTACAGACATCAGGAGGGAAGCCGCAAGATGTTATCAACGCATTGGCTGACGTCAGTCATGTCGTGATTGACGAGGTTCACGAGCGAAGTCTTGACACCGACTTCTTGATGGTGCTTCTCCGAGATGTCTTGAAGGCTCGCAAAGACTTGAAGTTGATCTTGATGAGTGCTACACTTGACGCTGAGGTCTTTGAGAGATACTTTGCCTCCACCTCATCCGTCAGCAAGATTGAGATCGCTGGAAGAACGCATCCGGTTCAGGATTTATACATGGACGATGTGCTTCGACTGACGGGCTATACCTCAGGCTACTCTGAAGATGCTGAAGGAGAGGCTGACGACAAGGAATCCAGTATGGGCGCTGCTCTGAGGTCTGTTGGCACGAGAATCAACTACGATGTCATTGCCGCTACGGTCCAGTACATCCATTCAAAGCTCGGATCCCAAGATGGCGGCATCTTAATATTTCTGCCTGGTGTTGCTGAAATTGACAGGACCTTGCGAGCACTTCAAGGCTCACCACATCTGCACGCTCTGCCGCTACACGCTTCTTTACAACCAGCCGAGCAGAGGAGAGTGTTTCCTGCTGCACCTCATGGTAAGCGAAAGGTCATCGCTGCAACCAACGTTGCGGAGACATCCATCACAATCGAGGACATTGTTGCTGTTATTGATACTGGTCGAGTCAAGGAAACCAGCTTCGATCCAGTGTCGAGCATGGTCAAGCTTGAAGAAGTCTGGGCTTCAAGGGCTGCCTGTAAACAGAGGCGAGGTCGTGCCGGTCGTGTCAGGGCCGGTATTTGCTACAAGCTGTATACACGAACTGCAGAAGCAAACAAGATGGCTGAGAGACCCGACCCTGAGATCAGACGAGTGCCGCTTGAGCAACTATGTCTGTCTGTCAAGGCGATGGGTGTCCAGAACGTGCCGGCTTTCCTGGCTAGCGCTCTTACGCCTCCAGAAAGTGTGGCAGTCGAGGGTGCTCTAGACTTGCTTACGCGCATGGGAGCACTGGACGCTAACGAGCTCACTGCACTTGGAAGACATCTGGCTATGATCCCAGCAGATCTGCGTTGCGGCAAATTGCTTGTGTACGGTGCTATCTTTGGTTGTCTCGACGCATGCCTCACGATCGCTGGCATCCTGAGCGGTCGAAGCCCGTTCCTCAGTCCACAAAATAAGCGCGAGGAGGCAAAGGCTGCTAGAGCGGTCTTTAGTGATGGCAACGGAGATTTGATGTGTGATTTACAAGCTTACGAACAGTGGGCTGCGAGACGTGCAGACAGGGAACCCACATCGATGACACGGCGCTGGTGTGACGAGAACTTCCTGTCTCATCAGACCTTGCAGGATATCTCGACCAACAGGACGCAGTACCTCTCGTCTTTACAGGAGATCGGTCTTCTTCCTTACTCGTACCGCTCGAACGGGTCCAATTCTGTCTCGGCGTCAGCCTTGAACGCCAATAACGAGAGCAAGACATTACTGCGAGCGTTGGTCGCCGCGTCATTCACACCACAAATTGCTCGTATCGACTTTCCCGACACAAAATACATTGCTTCAATATCTGGTGCTGTTGCACAAGATCCGGAAGCACGAACCATCAAGTTCTTCACCGAAGACGCTAGCACCTCTGACGACAGGGTATCGCGTCTCTTCATCCATCCTTCAAGCACCTTGTTCACGGCGCAGACGTTCCCGGCAAACAGTACATTCATGTCGTACTTTACCAAGATGGCCACAAGCAAAGTCTTCATGCGTGATTTGACTCCTTTCAACACATACACGGCGCTGTTGTTCTGCGGCACTCTGGAGCTGGACACACGAGCTGGTGGCGGACTGCTACTGGATCGTTGGATCAGGATCAGAGGCTGGGCCAGAATCGGTGTCTTGGTCAGCAGGCTGAGAGCCATGCTGGATGAGCTACTGGCCAAGAAGGTGGATGATCCGGGACTCGACATCAGCGGAAACGGTGTTGTTTCTGTCGTACGACGCCTGCTCGAATTCGATGGACTGGACCGATAGAGGACGTGAGGTAGGGAAGGTTAGACGTGGTTCTTCTTTAGACCGTTGCTATGCAAAAAGGACTCTCCAAGTCTTTCTCTGTCACCCACACTACTTTCCGACGGTGCCGAATAACCTGTCGCCAATGTCGCCCACACCAGGTTTGATCATTCCTTTCCCGTCCGTCTCCCCATCCACTCCGCCGACCCAAAATTCCACACCCTCAGGCCACGTCTGCGCCGCGTTCTCCAGTCCTCCTACACTCGCCAGCACAGCACAGCATATTATCCTCTTCACACCCCAATCTTTTAGCGTATCGATGGCCGCGCTCGCAGTCTGTCCCGTCGCGATAATCGGATCAACCAGTATGGCCAGATCTGACGGCTGCTGCTCTGCTGATGTCGTCGAGGTTGTGTATGGCAAGTTGTTGTAGTATTCGACAGGTTGCAGTGTGGTCTTTTCCCTGTACATTCCAAGATGGAACACGGGTACTGACTCCGGTAGGAGCGAGTTCATCGCTTCCACCATGCTAAGGCCGGAGCGTAGGACAGGGACGATGCTAATGTTCGATGGAGAGAGGGTCTCTACTGGGTAGTCGTAGCCTAGAGGTGAGGTTGCCTGGGCTTGTCAGTGGACCACTTCACGTCAAGACGACTATTGGATCTTTCGGGCTTCCAATGGAATCTGCCGTACATTAAGACCGCAGCATAAGGATATGGATGGGTGATGGATCGAAGGAACGAGGACGTACCGTGCTAGTCTCATGTACGGTCAGACTATGTGCAAGAGCCTCGCATCCTATAATGAGTGTAATGTCATGGACCAACTGCTTTGTTTCTCGCGAGGTTGTTGTCGATGCGCGCAGCTGCGACATCTTCGCCCGCAGACAAGGGTGCGTGGACACATGGACGTTGGGTGGAACCGGATATGCCATGAGGAGCAACAATAATTGAAATGCCGTGTATTGAAGAAGAGGTGAGAGTCAATTGCAAGTTAGAAAGAGATACGTGACCGTCGACGTTGCTCAACCCTTCTTATCGCAACTCATGACTCTCGGTCTGTCACATGCCGTCGCTATGCGGGGACGCTCTTATCGATACCGCTGCATTAGCGCGATGCCAACGTGGAGTGGAGCAGCGGACCGCTCCGGCGCAGGAACGTCAGTTTGTCATTCCGCTGGAAACAAAAGGCAAAACAACATCCCGGTCACACAGCGGAACCCCAGTCCGACCTTCGGACTTCGATGACGGAATTTTACAATGAGCATTCAGGTGTCTTTGTTGATACACGATTTTCGCTCCGATGGCGCCGCTGCGAAATGTCGACACTACTGGCAACGGTCAGTTAGGCCTGCATACACGCCACGCTCCATGGCCGAGTCGATAGAAGTAGAACCGAAGACTCTAGTGTCTGATGGGTACCGTGCACATCGACGAATTCGTCCCGAGAGTGTCTCCTCGAGAGCTACTTCGAGGGAACCTTCACGTGGTCACTCACGCCGAACAAGCAACGCAAGTAGCGTTCAGACTGCCATTTTCGATCCTTCCCGCGGTAGTCTCCATCTCAAACGTCCAGGAGACCGTATATCAACAGCACCAGGCAAAGCTGCCGTCTATGCACCACCGGAGCAATATGACAATCAATCAGATACCGCGACTTCGTCCCCGGTAACACCCCAGGCTCAACGACGAAATCCTAATGCATCGAGCAGAGGAGAAGCAGGTACCTCACGACAGACCCCTCGCATACCTCATCCAGCATACAGGACAAGTCAGACATCGAGCTCATCGGTATCGCCTCAAGAGACGACGCAACTGGGATTGTCTGAAGCCTCTGCCCCCCGGCCCGCACAGCATGATCGACCGCAAGCCAAGGAGTCAACTGAAGATCAGGATCAGGAGAACCTTACCGAGCTGAAGGCGCCCGAACCAGCTGGACCAGAGACCCGACTCCATGGACAGCCGTACCTCGAAGAAGGCGGCGAACCTGCTTCTTTCGACGAAGCCGAGCCTCCTCACTTCGGACCAAAACACGAACGAACACCGAGTCAGGCACGCGACAGCCACTCCAACCTCGCAACCACAGCGTACACGATCAGCTACCTAATTTTCTTTTCTATCTTCGGTACTCTCGCACGACTCGGATTGCAATGGCTGACCTTCTACCCTGGCGCACCCATCACAACCCCGGTCCTATGGGCAAACTTCAGCGGCTGTATAGTAATGGGCTTCCTCTCCGAGGACCGCAACCTCTTCCGCGAAGAATGGGGCACACACACGCCCTCCGCCCCCGAAAAGTCTTCCGCGTCGCTCATCAAGAAAAATCACAGCAAGGTGAAAAAAACGATTCCGCTCTACATCGGCCTCGCGACCGGCTTCTGCGGCTCCTTCACCTCCTTCTCCAGTTTCCAGCGCGACATCTTCCTCGCGCTGAGCAACGATCTCCCCTCGCCCGTGAACCACCCTTACAGCCCGACCGCCCCATCCTTCAGCTCCACCCTCACGCGCAACGGTGGGTATAGCTTCATGGCCCTCGTCGCGGTCATAATTTCCACCCTCTGCCTCTCGCTTTCCGCAATCTACATCGGCGCCCACCTCGCGCTAGCAATGGACCCAATCACGCCCACCATCCCCTTCCGCTTCACGCGCCGCATAATAGATCCCGTGATGCTGCTCATCGGGCCCCTGTGTTGGCTCGTCGCAGTATTCCTAGCCATCTTCCCGCCAGACCGACCATCGGGTCCTGATTCGCGCGGGACGTGGGCCAACGAGGTCTGGCGCGGTGAAGTGCTCTGCGCGCTCGTGTTCGCGCCCGTCGGGTGCCTGATCCGCTGGTACGCGAGTCTAAAACTCAACGGGCTGGTGCCTTATTTCCCTCTGGGAACGTTCGCTGTTAACATCTTCGGCACATGCGTCGAGGGGATGTGCTATGACTTACAACACGCGCCGCTGACGGTGGTTGGTGGTGCTGTCGGTGGCGGCAGGGTCGGCTGTCAGGTATTGCAGGGAGTGCAGGATGGGTTCTGCGGTTGTCTTACTACCGTCAGTACGTGGGTCACTGAGTTGCAGGGGCTCAGGAGACGGCATGCGTGGCTTTATGGATTAGTAAGCGTAATTACGGGTCTGGCGTTCATGGTTGTCATCATGGGCAGTGTGCGATGGTCGATTGGATTCAGCGCGACCGCGTGTGTCACGAGCCGAACGGATCTATGACAGAAATAGTAATGAGTCATGTACAGATAAATCTAGACGAGATACATGTATCTACGCTATTGCCATATCAAGCGGTTGTCGTCCATCACCGTCTTGCGGTCCAGAATCTCTTGCACCTTCTCCCGTACGCCCAACTTGTGGCTCTTTTGGTTCAGGAAGTGCTCGAGTACCTCTTCTTGATCTCTGACCGACCTGTCGCGTACATAAGCTGCTACCTCGATCTCCCTGGGTAGGCCGATCCATGCATGTGGGTAGTCACGGTAGTTCGCGGTCGGGCCCTCCCTGAGAAGCTGAAGCTCAGTAGGGTTCTCTGTGAAAAAGTCGTCCACGACCTCGTCAGTCACATCGTCAAAGGTTGCCAGGTACCACTGAGGATCCTTCTTTGGCTTGACCAAGAGCGACGTGACACCCTCGATAAAATCTGGGTGCTCCATGAACTTGGACGCGATGTGTTGCTCGTGTTGGAACGTCTTGGCAATACCCCACTGTCTGCCCAAGTCCAATTGCTTCATCGCAACCTTGACACTCAGCGGACTGCGCTTTCTGATGGTCTCTTCGGTCCTCGCCGCCCACTTCTTGACATCGGCAGGGGAGTCTTCCGCTGATTTAGTGTAATCGAGTTCAGCCAAAATGTCCTCGATGCTGTGAGAGGGCTGGAAGCAATAGTCCATGGATGTTCGGATGTCGCTGGAAATCTGGATTGGCTGATCGTGTGGGAGCCCGGTGGTGAACTCCTCGATGGTCTCATTAACGATACTGAGACGTTCTGGTAGCGTGGCATAGTCCTTAAAGTTAAGCTCAGCTAGACGAGCCTCCAGGTCTGGTAGCGACGAGCTGTCGATGTAGTGTGTGGCAATGCCGGCGTAAAAGACGTTGACACCCTTGAGTTGCTCACTGGTCAAGGCGAGATACGAGCCAAGACGACCGTCCATGCGTGGCAAGAAAAAGCTGGCGCCGACATCCGGGAAGAAACCAATCGTTGTTTCAGGCATGGCGAATACGGTCTTTTCCGTGGCGATCCTGAATGGCGCATGTACACTCAGACCGACACCTCCTCCCATGGTGATTCCATCGATAAAGGCGACAAAGGGTTTCGGCGAGGTAGCGATGAGGTGATCCAGTTTGTATTCCAGTGCAAAGTAATCTTTCGACCTCTGTTGGCCTTCTGGACCGGTCTTGTTGTCTTCTGCCAATGCCGCGACATCACCTCCGGCACAGAATGCTCGTCCAGCTCCCTTCATTACGATAATGTTTGCCATTTGTGACTTCTCCCATTCCTGTCAGCTGTATTAGTCGCCCAGCTCCTGATCTGTATCTTCATCAAAACGTGCCTGTAACCTCGGAACGATCTTGCGCGCCATTGATCCGTTCAGTGAGTTGAGCTTCTTCGGTCTGTTCAACTCAATGGTCCGTACACCGAATTTCGAGCTGAACAGGACATCATTCGGTTCGTCTCCGGGGAGCTCCTTGGGGGTATCTCTTGAAGAAGCAAACTGCCAGCACTGGTCAGTCATCGTTCTCCAGAACTTGAAGGAGTGTATAATCGTACTGTGCGCTTCCCCGCCATCTCGGGATTGGTGATTCTGGCTTTCAAAGGCATAGTCGCTACTTTTGTTCGTGAGATCCAGCTGACCGGCTGTGTTGACCTCAAGCAAGATGTGCGAAGAAGCATGAGGATGGAAGTGTTGGCGGTGATGCGGAGACGTCCAGGAAGCAGTCAAGCTTGCTCTACCGTGCAACCTCGGTAGTCTGACAAAGCGGTATGTGTCGACACGATAGCTCTCCCGGCCCGATCGTTGGTAGAACAGTGCTCGGCGAAATGCTGCTGATAGTTCCCGAGGTGTCCAGAGTCGTGTATCGATGTCAATAAGGACTAGAAAAAGTTGGGTCCCATTTGGAGAAGCTGCGGCATTGGATTTGCGGAGGCCTTCGGTGATGCCCGACACAGAATGCACATCCGGCCGACCGTCGAAAATGGAGCTAAAATTTGGATGGACTTGAACGAAGCACTGGCATCTGATATTCGCCGCACTTGCTCCTCCTCCAACTGCCATCTCCATCGCATATCTCGTCTTCATTTCCTTCAGTTCCTTCGTTCAGCCCGGCGTAGGTGTCTCAAAGATGGCTTCATTCGCTCAAGCCTTCCTCCGCACAAGCAGAGCTGCTCTTGTCAGACCAGCTTCTGTCAACCCAGCACAGCACGCTCTTGGAAGCAAAGGATCAGCACAATTCCTCCGCGCCTCGAGAAACTATGCAAGCGCTTTTACCAGAGACAAGCCTCACGTGAACATTGGTCGGTCTTTTCTCCGTTCGCAATACGAGGGGCTTCGAGACTAACACCAAGCAGGAACCATTGGTCACGTCGATCACGGAAAGACCACCTTGACTGCCGCCATCACCAAGCGACAGGCCGAGAAGGGTTTCGCCAACTACCTCGAGTACGGCGCCATTGACAAGGCTCCAGAAGAGCGCAAGCGTGGTATCACCATTTCCACCGCCCACATCGAATACCAGACCGAGCAACGCCACTATGCACACGTCGACTGTCCCGGTCACGCCGATTACATCAAGAACATGATTACTGGTGCTGCCAGTATGGATGGAGCTATCATCGTTGTCGCCGCTTCGGATGGTCAGATGCCACAGACAAGAGAACACTTGCTGCTCGCCCGTCAGGTCGGTGTCAAGCGCATTGTCGTTTTCGTGAACAAGGTGGACGCTATTGAGGACAAGGAGATGTTGGAGCTCGTCGAGATGGAGATGCGTGAGTTGCTCAACAGCTACGGCTTTGAGGGTGACGAGACTCCAATTGTTCTTGGATCCGCTCTCTGCGCCATCGAGGGTAGACAGAATGACATTGGTGTTGAGAAGATTGACGAGCTCATGAACGCTGTCGACGAGTGGATCCCAACTCCTCAGCGTGACATGGAGAAGCCTTTCTTGATGTCTGTCGAGGACGTCTTTTCCATTCCAGGTCGTGGTACCGTTGCCTCTGGCCGTGTCGAGCGTGGTATGTTGAAGAAGGATACTGAAGTTGAGCTTGTTGGCAAGGGCGGTGTGCCACTCAAGACCAAGGTCACAGACATTGAGACCTTCAAGAAGTCTTGCGACTTCTCTCAGGCTGGTGACAACTCTGGTCTTCTGCTCCGTGGTGTCCGCCGTGAGGATGTCCAGCGTGGTATGGTCATTGTCAAGCCAGGTACCGTCAAGGCCCACAAGAAGTTCCTCGTCTCCATGTACGTCCTCACCAAGGAGGAGGGTGGACGTCACACTGGTTTCCACAACAACTACCGCCCACAGCTTTTCATCAGAACCGCCGGTAAGTCCAGCCAACACTTATGATTCTTTCAGACCGCTGATGTACTATAGACGAGGCTGCCGCTCTCACGTGGCCGGACGGTACCGAAGATGCCGACAGCAAGATGGTCATGCCTGGTGACAACGTCGAGATGGTTTGCGACATCCACAAGCCGTTGGCCGTCGAGCAGGGTCAGCGCTTCAATGTTCGTGAAGGTGGCCGCACCGTCGCTACTGGTTTGATCACCCGTATCTTGGCCTAAGTGTGCTAACACACATTCGCGACCGTGTTTCTCGAGCTTATCACGTCACGATCGACATCGACAATCTATGTTTATAAGAGTTGACAAGGGGTCCGATTTGGAGAGTGTACCTCGATGTACAGATTACGCAGATGACGACCAGCGGTAGTGGTGTACAACAATCGCCCTACCATGTACTATTATTCACGAGAGACCTTATTCGAGAATCCGACCGAGAGGGAAAGGGTCAAAAAGCATGAGCAGGCGCAGTTTCAGCGTTGGCGGACTTGTTGGATTTGGCGGGAAATATCCATCCAGGCATGCCTTTTGTGATTTTATCAAAGTCGATTTTTTGGAATTAGATACCTCTCATCTCCCCACGCATAGCCAAGAATTATCACTATATTCTTTGTCGGTCGCTAATGCGGACCATCAAGGTGGTTCGCGTTATCGATTTCGCCATATGACCCTCTAGGTCTCTCCATCAAGGTATTCCAGGAGTCGCCAAAACATACTCGCTCCGACCGACGAGCAGGTAAGAATATATAAGGATGGCTGTACCACCCACCGATCATACCTCAGTGTCTGTACAATTGCTTTCTCTACCATACCACAGCTCATACACTGTTACTTCCAGCCCCCTCAGTAACCATTCATACCCCTCAAGATCTCAGTATCATACGCAGAAGAAGTGCCTAGCAAAGATGGTCGCTCCTCCTCCACCATACTCCGCCCACGATCCTTTAAGGAACCGGCCATCAACAAGTCGGATCGAAGGTACGATCGTCAGCCCTGCTACAGTCCTCTGCTAAAGCGACCCAGTTTACTTGACCCCAACCCTAGAGAGAAGGGACGACCCAAGCCGCCCCCGACGCAACGCGATCGACCTAGGGAGAAGGGGCAGCCCAAGCCACCCACGAAGGAGCGCTTTTGAGCTTGCGAGGGACGACCCTTTCAACCCTCTTAGTCGCAGCGCGGTTCCTGGGGCGGTCCGCAACGCCATCGACGCCGCGACACCCGACCCCTTCAACCCTCGTCGTCGCGACCCAGCCAGCCCAGCGCAGAGCACCCCGCGAGGTCTGCCTCAGCGCACCGTCGACAGCCGCGGCCCGCGCACCACGGGCAGGGGCCCCGCCTCCCCAGCACCGACCAACCTGCAATGGAACGTCGTGGCCAGCGCGAAGCCCGTCTCCGCGCTCTCCTCCGTGTACCTCTTCTCGGCGCGCGACACGTCGAAGCCGTCGACCTGGCACTTCGGGTACGGCTCATCGCCCACTACGCCAGAACACGTGCTCAGCTGTCCGGGCCCACCGTTCGGTCGCGGACTACACAGCATCTCCCTCGACCCGCTGCAGTACAGATACGACCACATCCAGGAGTGCTACGACGCGCACTCTCGCGTGGAGAAGTTGTTGAGGGCTTACTTGAAGCACAGGGAGGATTGTGATTGTGGGTGTTCGTTGGCTGAATATACGGGCCTCGGATTGACGGGACGCGAGACGAGGTGTGAGAAGATCTGGGGACCGGGGTTTCGGGCTTTCTTCCGGGCCCTGAAGGTTGGGAGCCTGATTGACAAGCATGATGAGTATTGCTCGTGTGGGTGTCTTGGGAAGCGTAGGGTCCAGTACGTCGAGGGTCAGAGGTTGGACCAAGTCGAGCCCCCGGCATGGTGTATTTATGGGTTCATGCCCTAGAGAGTGCTCCATTGTACTCCATTGTACAATTCATGTCTACCAATCGTGTCTGTTGGCAGTAAGACGTCTGTGTAGCATTTCAGCCTGTCGAAAGCCTTGCCCCGTCCCAGTATCTAGTTCAAGGAGCTGTATAATGTCATCGTCGGTGATTCCGATGTGGTAGAATATCCATATTACTTAATCATGAATACACCACAGATCATCAGGACTTGAGTAGTCTGAGTAATGTATCAGTATTTTTTAGGACATGCCTGATATTCCTGGACTATCGTAAAAGGATCTGAATCATGACCGAGTCGTTCATTCATGGTCTGCATACGTCTGCCTCTGTGGGTATTTGGTTACGCCTGCGCCCCTCGCCCCCAACCGCTTCCTTTCCTATTTCATGTGTTCTTTGTCCTCCTCCTTCCACTCCGAAAATGCCTTCTGCCGTTGCCTCGAGTTCCAATTCAACGTTCTTGAGATGCTGTCAACCCAATCTTCACTTTTCCTGTCCAGAGGCAGAACGCTGGGGAAAGGATAGCGTGAGGCAGAGACGGTAACGTAGTCACCAGGATTGAGCTCAGTCCTGCGATGCTATGTTAGTTACTGTTAAAATCGACTTTTGGACCTGAAATTACCTTTGACGTCCGTCGAAGCTTGCCCAAGAACTGGTCCGGCTGTCATGGGGCACTCCGATTCTCAACACAATGGTGTCTGGCAGAATGATGGGCCTGAAGTTGAGTGTATGCGCACAAATCGCGGTGAGGAGAATGACTGGATTATCTGGATGACAAAGACTGCCTCCTGCAGCCAAATTGTACGCTGTACTGCCAGTAGGTGTCGCGACACAAATACCATCAGCTTGGACGGTTGTAAAATGATCCTCGTCGCCGAAGACTTCGATGCTGCTCATGGTAGCATTCGGGCCGCGATCAATGACAACTTCATTGAGAATGTTGAATGACTTCTCCGGATGATGTGTATGAGCGTCGTCGGCTTCCTCGCCTACCGACTCCTCGACAAGGTTCCTAGCCTTGCCGTCGTCACGCTTGTTAGCACGCATGACTGTGGCTTCGAAGCGCAATCTGAGAGATACGGTAATTCCTTTGTTGAAAGCTCGAGTCAAGATCGACTCGTATTTGTCAAAGTCGAATTTTGTGAGGAATCCGAGAGATCCGAGTGCGAAAGAGATGACCGGAGGAACAACTCGTTGGAATAGCGAGGAAGCGTAGAGGACCGTACCATCACCACCTAGAGCAACGACCACGTCGAACGTGTGAGGTCGCTTGTGACATATCTCATCGCTCCACCATCGAAGTCTCTCTTTCTTTGATTCATCACCAGCGACCAAGCCTTTGGCGTCGAACTTCTCATTGTCCCTTAACGTGCTTTCGGCCCATACCACATAAGGTACTCCGTCGCCGTTCTTGTTGTCCAGCAACCATCCAGCCATATCGCGAGTATACTCGATGAGTTGTTCGTCGTGCGCTTTGGTCAAGAGGAAAACGTTCTTGACTTTCAAATTGAGTCGTATGTGGCCAAGCTTTTTGGACAGTTCCCGGATACCAAAGGCCATATCTGACAATTGTTTCTTGGTGAGGAGTCGAGACTGTGTGTGCGCGTCCAAGTTCGGGGCGGGTCCAGCCTTGTCCGCTTGCCTCGATTGGACTTCTGCCTCTGCATTCGGAGTCGAAGATCCATCTTGTCTCTGCTTTTCGAGAAGTTCGTGGACGAAGCAGGATGTTTGACTCCTCTGGGCAGCAGGTCTGCCGTACTTGTTGAGCAGAAGCGAGGATCTCCGCCTGTGTGGGTTTGAGCTGTCGAAGGCTACTTCCAGTGCTTGTTGATTTTCTCCATCGCTTGACGTCCAGGCCTCTTCCTCGTGTTCCATGTTTCCATTCTGTTGGAGGCTGTTGTGAGTCTCGGACATGGTGAGTTGCGGCACTACTATGTTTTAGGTATATCGATAGCTGTGAAAGCTTCCATAGGACGCTGAAGACACGCAGACGGGTATACCAAGGTCGAAAAGCAGTTGTGGAGGTCGAAAACAGCTTAAAACAGTAATCCGCGTCCTCCGCACCTCCCTCCAGGCTCCGGTCACTCTGTCGTCACTGGGGATAAAATAAGCTTATCGATAACGGTAGAACCTTCCTTATATCCGACATCAAATTGAAGATCATCAGAAAACTGTGGAGAGGTCGTATACCAAAGCCACATGCATGTTCTGAAAAGACATAATTTCTACCTTTATATGAAGCCAATATAGAGACAGGAGTCAGCTGAAATAGTGAATACGTATTGCACAGACAACATACTCTAAGTTGGACACTGGAGCCTGACTCTCTGCACTGCATGACAGGTATACGGAAAAGTCAAATTATCTTTCCTACTTCAACCTCTTTCTAGGGATACCGGTCGGATCATGACACAATACACCATCACCCCTTGGCGCACGCCTTCTGAGCTCCTCGCCGTGCGCACTCTTCTCTACAACCCTAGCAATTCTACCGACCGTCACGAAGCCATCAAATTAATACGTGCTTGGAAACTCCGCAACAATCTCCCACATGCAGTCGAGAGCACAGGTCTACTATTTTCTGCCTTGGAACAGCACGAAGTAGCTCTCTCGTCGAATGGCTCAGACCTCGCCGCCGACTCGTTCGGCACGCGAGCAGCTTATACACTCGCGCTATCACGCTTCGTAACGGGATTCGCGGATCTGGGACGACACCGCGCAGGCGTGGGACAGACGATGCAGGATGTAGCGCGCTCAATCAATCTGCCGCCTCAGTTCGTGGAGCTCAGACACGAGGCGGCGCACGAGGAAGTGCCGACGCTGGGACGACTTGTCAGGATGGCGGAGGAGGCTGTGGCGTGGCTGTGGCAGAACTACTGGGCCTTACTTGATGCGAACGTGAACGGCGATGGTGAGCATGTCGGAGCGATTGATGAAGGGGCGAGAAAGGATAAGGCTAGGAAGGACAGGGAAGAGGTTAGGAGGGAAGCTACAGAGTTGCTCAAGTGCTTCAAGTCGAAGAACCTGGCTGCGCTTAAGAAGGGCGGCAAGGCACCTTTGGCCAAGACCGAGGTGAGCACGACATGTGAGCAATGCCTCGAGCTCTGCGGGAACAGTAGACGGAAATGGAGTGAATTCTCGGATGTTTTGATCCCAATGATCATCCCGTCAAAGGTCGACAAGGAGGAGTAAGGTTGACAATGGTCATTATGCTTTGCCATGACTAATCTCTAATCTAGTATATCGAAACACATGCAGGGAGCCAAATTGCTCTGGGACGAATGGCTTCGATCGCTTGCTGCAACCTCGTCGAAATTTCTGACCATGTTCCTCGAGACAGCAGTCATCGAGCTGGCTTCTCCAAGGATGTCCGAGCCGCAAATCCAGCCTGGCTTACAATACTGGCTTGAGCGGATGTTGACTGCTTCCCCATGGGTCAGGGCGATCGAAAGCTACTCGCTCGACATATATGGCCGAGTGATGGAGACGTGCTGCTTGCATCCATCGGAACATACTCAACGGATCGCCGACCTGATGTTGGAGCACTGTGATGAGGAATGTTCGGAAAGATGGCAATCCATCTATGCTTCAGTGTTTGCCGGCGGGGACGCCATGGATGAGGATACTGCAGAAACTGTTCCGGAAATGGAGGTCGATTCTACAAACGCGCGGTCGCGTGATGCTGAGGATCAACACGGATGGCGCATAGATAGAGGTCCATGGCATACCGTGCCCATTGGCGCCGTATTGTCCTAATCATATGGCTTTTGTGGCTCATCACAATTGATGACGGTGGGCCGATCATGAAGCAGTGGCTTTCAGTGCCTCTTCTCGTTCCACAATCTCCTTCTTGAATTTGATCAGAAACACGGTCTTGCCGGGCCACATTTCATCACCCTCTCCAGCAGAATGTGCAGTGACTCCGTCTGTCGAGAACCCGGCAGCATCGCAAACACCCTCGATTATACCACCAATGAATGCGGCGCAATTCAACTGACTCATCTCTTTTGGCACACTAATGAATGTGTTCACCATAGGCTCATTGTCTGTGATCATATATTCGTTATTGTTTGTGGTGCTGAGCTCAAGAGCATCTGCGGAGCGGTTGAAAAGCGATCGCCACAATGTCGTGTGTATGAATTGTAGTAGCTCCAACAGTCGCGTAGGTCTGGTTGCTGATCTTTGCGGCATACGGTAGAGGAGGAGGTCGAGTAGCTTTACACCGATTGGGTAGCCGGAGGATGCGAGGCGGGACTCGAGGTCGCTGACTGATGGAGAGCGAGCATGATGATATGAGATCAAGGAGTTGAAGATGTAGGCGAAGCTCGTGAGCGATACTTCGTTCTGTCGCGTGCGATTGAGGTTGCGGTCGTAGATGGTCTTGCGATTGGTTGGGTATCGCAACGGCACATACGGCGCTGGGGGAGGAAGCGACGTGAATGAGGACTTAGAGGGTTGTGTGACCGTGGCCGATGACTGTGATGCGTTTGCCATGGTTGTGGTGGTCAATTGATCGGAAAGGTCACGCTGTCTGGATTACATACATGTATTTGCTTGATGACATTGGTTCACGGTGTAACGCTTGTGCGGAGGTCAAAAGTTGGGCGACTGCAAGCGAAGACGATATGGATATTACGCATCTTGTCTATCCTATCTGTTCGACATCGGTCTAATCTGTGACTTTTTGGTAGATATTGATTATCTAGCAATTGTCGCATAGTATCAGTTTAGATATTGTGGTTATCACTAGTACTTATGGTAGTGTTGCTTGCACGATATATGTAGTGGCTTGAAAGCGTGCGTCAGCTGAAAGCAGGCAGCACATGCTTCGAATCCTTGCCAGAGAACTTACGACAGGGATTATTATTAGAAAGTCGATCTCGAAGCCCTTGTCCATCTACCGTAAGTCTTGCGGCTCTCCACGATGTATGTGGTGAACAACGGAGATCCGTTCACAACCACACAGTGTAGCACTGATTACTTCTCGGTCTCTCGTTCCGAACCTTGAAGCACATGTCGTACCCGTTCTCCGAAACGCATGCTCGCTATTGTGAGTCCGGAGATGGGTTTCCATGTACTTTTGGCATCGATCACAGAATAATAATAATGACTTCTTCGTTCAGGTACATCCAACGGTCAGCAAGCATGTCAGAATTGACAGTCAGTGGATATCTAGGCCGAGCTCGCTATCGTTATTATTCCCAGCCTGTGTCCATCTCCGCTTGCGGAAGGAGAGTCTTGGCGATGCGTGTCCCCAACTTCTGCTCATATCCGGGACTTTCACATGCAAAAAAGCGATCAAAAGTGGCTCGCACTTACCGAGTCCGGCCTACTGCAGCCGCGTTACTAGCGAAGATCGTCTTGTGATTCCATCGATTGCACGATTTCCTCGGAGAATCCGTCGCGTCGGCCATTGTCCATCATGATTATTGGATATGCTGAGACATGATCGATACATGTACGAGTACTTGACTACTGCAAGCGATGGAATGATGCGAAGTCAATTCTCCTCTCTTCTCACGTTCTCATGCTTCATCTTTTATCCTGTCGCATGCCCGCTCTGAAGTCTGAAGTCGTCGACATCATTCACTGACCCCTCCGGCCGTTGCAACCAAGGACGACTCGTTTGAACCATTGCCATTGCCCCACCGTTGAATTGCGAATAATAGCGGATAGAATTGCGGGCGATCACATTTCAGCTCCGGCACGACACCCATCTTTGCTCGATTGGGACGTCATCTTTCTTCATGTGACAGAGGCCCGCTCCCAGCACCAGCGCCAGCGCAAGAAGCACACGCACGACCAAGCAACCACCTCATCTTTACGTCCATCCTTCTCTGTCACCTCTTTCGAAACCCTCACGATCGTCTCACTCTGTACTCTAATTCTTCACTCTGGTCCCCATCTTTCCTGTTCCCTACCTTATTGCCTCTTTTCCACGCTTTCTGCCTCAAATCCCGATTCATTCTCCGCATTTCAATCTTGGCTGCATACAAGGTATAACCTTACGAGGTACCGCCAATCGAACGGTGCAACGATTCTACTCATATCTCCCCGCCTTGTAAAGTGAGGCACGTGGTACATCTGCACATTCATTTTTCTGGATTCAGAATCTGCGAATCACTTCTCATCTCAATCTTTCACGAGCCTGAAGACGCCCTCTTGTGAAATGGGCCGTACCCAGCCGACGTTAGTCATGCCTCCAAACTCCGTCAGGCGAGTCGACCGCGCGAGGAAAGCCAAAGACACAATCAACAAAGTCATTCCTGAGTTATTACGGTCGAGTCCACGTGCTCGCCATGGAGTGCATCAAGCGCTTTTGGTCAAAGACCCGGTCTATGTTCCCGCCGAATCTTCTCATACCTCGGATACGACACTTCGCATCAGGATCCAGGATACCGACACCCTGACCGCCGCTCGAAGACTCACACAAACATCTCGTCGTGCTTCGATGGGAGCAAAGTCGGACCCCAAACCCAAGAAGATTCCGAATGTCTGTGTGCTCAGCATGGCTTCTCCACTTCGACCGGGCGGCGGCTTCACCGACGGTGCGACTTCCCAGGAAGAGTTTTTGTGCATGCGAACCACTCTATATCCTTCCCTTTGGGACGACTTCTACCGACTACCAGAGATTGGCGGCGTCGTGACAGCCGACGTACTAGTCTTCAGAGACAGCACGCCAGATGCTGAAGATCTCGGCAAGCGCGACCGCTTCTTCGTTGACGTTATCACATCAGCCATGATTCGCTTTCCAGAAACCAACACACAGCGAGAGACCGAGGAGAAAGGTGGCTGCACGTGCGGTGTAAGCTACTGCGATCGCGACAGAGACTTGGTAACTCGCAAGATGCGGGCTGTACTGCGAATGGCTCAGAATCAAGGCGCGGAAAGACTTGTTCTCGGTGCTTGGGGCTGCGGTGCGTATGGCAACCCTGTAAAGGAAGTCGCCAAGATATGGAAACGAGTGCTATGCGGAACAGCGCGAAAGCCCGAATCCTGGACTGGAATCAAGGAGATCGTGTTCGCAATCACCGACCGCAACACGGCAAAGGAGTTCGAAAAGTGCTTTAGCGATGTCCTCACACCGACGACAGAAACCGCTTCACCGCCTTCAGAGGCATTTCCATTGGAGCGAGTACCCACAAACCCAGAGAAGGAGGTCTCAGACCAGGTGGACGAGCTAGTGACCAAGATCCAAGAGACCGAAATGCAGCTCGATCAAGTTCGCAATCCACGCTCCAAAGCACGGTTACGAGAAGTCCTCGACGACCTGAACAAGAAGCTGTCACAAGTGGGAGCCACGCCCAACTCAGACGATGACGAGCCGCTGAACGACGACCTGGACACCAGCGACATCGACCTCGAGGGTGTTCAGAACTCTGACCCGGAAGATGTATCATACTACCATTTCGACGAAGACGACGTCGCGTCCTCTGGCTCGGTGAGTCCGGCATCCATGTTCGATTTCCGATTTCCTGGATCCAAGATGTCGTCGAGCGTTGAAGACAGTCCCGATACCACCGCCAGCAGTCTGGACCACGAGACCTTCGAGAAGTCTGAGATCGATGGCGAGGGCTGGTTCAACGGAAGCATCAACGGTCTGACTGCTCTGTTGGGCCGCAAGGGCAGCAAAGTCGAAGCGAGTCCAGTTCTCGGTCCCGATGCGATGGGAACTGATATCGAAGAGCTGAACCTGGAGGGCTACCTGCGTCGCTTCTCGACACAAGAGTCGTGATGATTCGAGTAATTGCTTTTCTTCTTGCATGCGTTGGCGTTAATCGGACACGGAAATTCACAGGATACCAGCCCAGAATTGGCATGGCACAACGGCGCTGACTGCATCCACCCGCTTCATTTGAGCGATTGGGCAAGGAAAGGAAGCATTTGTATTGCGGGATTGGCGTTTTCTGTTCGCTACATAAGTATTCCTTCTTTTTAACCATACCAGGCTCGTCAATCGATGCTTGTTGTTTTCCACCAACGCCGCGCTAAGTTGAAATGTGTGAAAAGATATGTCCATTCCATGCTCTTAAAGTAAATCCGCATCCGGCAGCCATAGCACAACCTCTGATCCCGCGCTCGCTAGCAGGTTGTGTCGTGGGTTGTATCCGACCAGCGTACTCGTCTTGGGTCCAGGTAAGTCGGTCAATGGCGCCATCGCTCCATCTCTGCCCGTCGCTGCCTGTGTGTCCCATACTAGCAATCCCGCCTGGCTAGACGCACCGATGACATACCGCCCATCTGGACTGAAGCAGACATCACCCTGGAGACCCGCAGCATCGTGTCGAGGCGGCGTGCCGTCTTTCGTATTGATCTCGGATGGGAACGGCGGCGGGCCCTGTGGTCGGTGAAGGTACGCTTTCATGTCTCCGTCAAAGGCGTCGAGGAGGTAGTGACCGCCGCCATTCGTGCCCAGCAGAACGAACTTGCCGTTGTTGCTGAACTCCAGACTCGTCCAGCCGTCTGCTTGGCGCTGGCCGTAGTGTGCTAGTTTGCGCTCTGTGAATTGTATGTCGAAGGTCGCAAACGGTGGTTTATCGTAGTTGCGCAAATCATAGAGGAGGACGGTCTGCGTTGCTGGTGAGGCGATCGCGATGACTGTTGCTGATGGATCGTACGCTGTAAGTGTCGCGCCGTGGAGGTTCAGGTTGCCTTGCGGTGAGGACGAGCGCAAGTCCCAGAGCTTGACTGTGTTGTCTAGTGAGGCGGAAAGAAAGGTGTCGTTGCTTGGGCAGAGCGAGAGAGAGGTCACGCGACCTGTATGACCGCGGAAGTAGCGTATGTATGAGTTGTCATGGGTAGAGAGGTAACGTATACCATCGTCAATCTTGGTCGAGGCGTAGATGAGGGATTGGGCGTGATGTGTGAAGCGCGCCAATGCGCATCCATACTTTTGTGATTTCAGCTCTTTCGCATGCGCGCCGGCTTTAGTGTTGTATAGTTGTAGTGTGTCGTCCGTCCGTGATAGAAGGAGCAGCTCGCCGGAGTCGTCGAAGTCGATTGATGTGTAGTGAAGGCCTGGCGCCTTGAACAGTTTCGTCGGTCTGAAGGACGATACCACGTCGCTCACTTTCTGCACGGGCGGCGGACCACTTACAGCACCCATTGTCGATTGCCACGCGTCCGCTGTTTTTACGAGTATGGGTGATATGAGGCTTGTAGTGGTAAGGAAAGAGGACTTTAATTATTGCAGCTCAACCCCAGGACGAGCCGACTCGGGGATCACGGGCCGAACCACCGAATAATATAGGCACCTCAATCGTCAATTGTATAACAAGTTCGAACAACCAGCTGTCGAAGGTATACGAGAGGTCTCACACGTATTACGTATCAGAACACTTGACAGCTAACTTGTGGTGATTACTGAACGATGGGATAATAACAATTAGCACTTGAACAGCCTAACCAGTATACCACCCGCTGGAAGTCTGTTTGATGGGCCATATGACCAGGCATATGCAGCATGTATTGATGTCTGACGTCTCTCACGACCACTTAGGTACAGACTTCATTGGATGGCCCTTTGAGAGAATCTTCTACTGTGTGAGTCACCCATCATGGTATCAAGACCATACTGCTTGCTTTCGGCGCTTTTCGCCTCGGCAAGGAGGCCTGCCTAGGCCGACTTTTTATCTACTGGAGAGTGTCCACTTGCCTCATACGCTGGTGGAGGTAGTCCGTCGCCCTTTGGCAAGGCGGTTTCATATCGAGGTATCTCTGGGCGGGCCTGGGGTCGGATACAGAACGGTATCGAATTCTCGTCCAGTACAAACAAGTGACCGCTCTCGACGTGTTCAATCTGTACGCAAGCCTTAATATCGTGCCGCAGGGAGATAGTATATGTGCTGAAGTCTGGTACACCAAAGTTTGGGCCTGGTACAAAGTCTAGCAGACGTAGATCCGGGATTATGGTGACTGGGGTCCCATCAAGAGGTACATGTATTGGTCGATTGTCGATAGGACTGCTTTGAGGTGTGTTTATCAGTATCGACGCATTGTCTTCCTTCGCAGTCTCGACGGTAGAATGTCCAAACGACCGGGAACAACGCCATGCTACGTGACCGCGGATACGTAGCCTAAGGCTGTGTAATCTCAAAGTCGGCTCTTCTGGGTCAGTCGGACCAGTCCTGGTGTACCGGAGCGATAGGGAGACAGGTCGGGGTTCAGATTCCTGGTGAATCAAACTGCTGCCAGTTGATAGACTATCAGGAACAGAGAGCTGTACATCAAAATTGATGGAAGGATTTCTCAACTCTGGGTCGTCATTGAAGACACGTCGGAGAGTCTGCTTGAAAGTGTGTTTCACTTCTTCTGATCGTAGGCTACTACTTTGCCAACGAGCGTGAGGAAGTCGAAGAATGCCTGTGGTTCTTTCAGTCGGCTGATCCGAGACTGGACTGAAAAACAGAGGTTTAACGATGGATTCCTTTCTGAAGAGTTTCGATGCGTTGATCGTCACAGAGACGCCATAGCTGATGTTACAGTGGTCGGATCCATCGTGTACAAACTGAGGCGGCAGTCGGCCTCTGCTGTCTTGCAGAAATCGACCAGAGTCGTCTCTCTCCGACTTCCTTCCATGGTAACTCTCTTCTGGAAATACGAACTCAAAGGGGAACTCAAGTGTCTGGGGCTGTAACGTGAAAGGTCCCTGAAACAGAACCTTTTGCTGAGCGAAAAGATTTATCTCTTCGGAGTATCTGCGACGATTGTTGCCGTTGCTTTTGTAGATGACAGTTTCGATATCGCCTCGAAAAGATGCGACGAGGTCATCAATCTTCTCCTGAGACGTAATTCGTAGTTTTGCGACACCTTTGACAGCTTCGCCTGGGGTGTAAAGGTATGAATCTGGTTTTTCTAAGTATACCTCGATTGCCCGCATGTTGCACGTCTGAAGGCTTTGTCAAGTGAGGTAGGTGTCTGATCGCCCATACGGCGCGTCAATAGCTGCATGTACGGGAGGTCTTATGTAAGCGATTACCGTGTCGACGAGGCCATTTGAGTGGCTTTGTAGTAAGCAGATCTCGTGATCAGCTGTTGGAGGTCACACTGCGCAAGGGACAATCAATGAACCTACAAGACAAGGTGAAACTCACAACAGCGCCAAGACACCGGCACACTCTATCAACGTAAGGCTACTATAGGAACCAACAGCCGTGGGCGCGGTTTCAAATTGGAGCCAAGTTTTGATGTTGAGCGACTCACCCTCATTGTGCTCATCGACGAGGCTGTGTGTTGTCAGCGACCCAAGTCTTGGCATGAATCCCCACACTCCACACGTCAGTCTGGAGTATGTACTAGTAGTTGCAATGCGACCTCACGTGTATTTAATTACACCATGGAAACAGTGCGCGCAATAATTCGACTGCAGTCCCGATAACTTGCTGCGTTTGCCATGGACTTAAAAGCCAGTCCCTACCAGTAAATGGCATCCACCCCTACCACAGATGTCAAAGAACATCGATGGACGACCCGAGAGAGACCATGGCTCGTACCATGGAACCGCAGACTCCGACACCTTAAAGGGCTGAAGCTGAGGAACCTCGATCTTTCAAGCACCTCTGGCCATTGGCGCAGACGCATGACAATCGACGATGACGCCCTTCCCAACTCTCTCAAGTCACCTGCGAAGCTGCTTGCCCAGCGCGAAGTCAAAACATTGGAACATTCGCGGTCTTCGGCCGAGTTGAGACCTTCACTTGCGAAACTGCGGAGGAGAAGCACAATGGAATGGGCTGCGAGTCCACATGTGAGGCAAAAGAAGCTGGAAGATGTAGCAGCGAGAAGGATGGCGGATGTGTTCTTCTCTATTCACGTCGAAGGAGTCGAAGAACCAATCTATGTCAGTGAGATTGTGGAGAAAACGATGGACCCCGACTTCAGGCACATTGACCTGGATGATTGCGGACCTGGTGTAACACGCGCTGACGACTTACGGATTCGCTTCTGGACAAAACGTGCGGGCGTGTGGACACCGTTCCTGGATATCTCACTGTCCTTGCGCTCCCTCCAGTTCATCGGTCGAGATCTTGCGGCATTCTCTCATCCCTTCCCTCATAACTGCGTCATCTTCGAGTTGACGGACGGTTACTACACTTGCTTCACCGATGCTCAGATAGACGAGCCAGTCAATCCTTTCGCTGTGAACACGACGAAGGCAAGCCCGAGTCGTTCCTTGCCAACTTCCTCTTTCGACGCCCTCTTACGTCTGTCGAAGCTCGATGACAGTATACAAGATGCGTTGACGTTACGTGACAAAATCTCGGCGGACCTTGAGCGTGTCGTCAAGAGCAATCGCCACACGTTAGCGGACAAGGATCTTGAAGCCGAGACCGTGGACTTTGTCAAGACAGTTGAATATGCAAAAGCGACTGTGGAGAAGCAATTGCGTAATCTTCAAAAGAACAAGGAGCAGAAAAAGGCAAGCTTGGAGAGGAGGCGCACACTACTCCAACAAGGGCAGCAAGAGCAAACTGCAGGCACGGAGGAAGTTTCCTCGGGTCGATCGAAGCTGGAGAACGATCGTTCAGGTCACGAAGGGGTACGCAATCACATTACTCAGCAACGACGGCGAGTATGCGAAGACATTCAGAGAGTCTTCCCCATCACGCCCGTACCCGACAAGCCGCTGTCCTTTACCATCAGAGGTCTGCGTCTACCCGACTCTGAGGACCTCGAATCTGTCCCGCCCGACGAAGTTGCTGCTGCTCTGGGTCATGTTGCGCATGTTGTTCAACTTCTCTCGTTTTACCTTGAGCAGCCGCTACCTTATTCTGTACATCCGCGGTCAAGCAGTAGCACCATTACAGATCCAGTGTCCATCATGAAACCCAATGTTGCTGCGGCAGTCCCAAAGATCCCAGGAAACTCGCTTACAGATCCATCGCGAGTCTTTCCTTTATTCTCCCGAGGAGGTCCACGGTTTAAGTTCGAATACGGACTCTTCCTGCTCAACAAGGACATCGAGCTACTGCTTACCAATGCATTTCGAGTACGTGTCCTAGACATCCGACAAACACTGCCTAATCTCCTACACGCACTCTATTGTGCAACCGCTGGTGAGGGGGAACTGCCGGCAAGGAAAGCAGGCGGTGTGAGGGGTCTACTGAGGACTGGCCGAGGTGGCGGAGCTAGTATGCCTGATATCAAAAGAACATTAAGCGCAGATAGTACTGCACCATCTTGGCTCAGCGGTACAACCCTCGGAAAAGGAAAGGAGAACGGCAGGCTGGAAGACAGCGGCGGTGCATATGGTAGCCTCACGCGCAACCAGGAGGATCAAGATAAGCGCATGCGTGCACACTAATCCGTGGATAGACGCTCTGCAAAAACGAGAAAACGAGATGCACAGTGAAACTCATTCTTGATCATTGAATACATATCACAGGCATGTGCACAATGATTCATGGGAGTATTACCGTAACTTATGCATAATATACAGTTACAGCGGAGCAAACCGCCAAGCCACAGAACACCGCCCACGTGCAAGTTGCGACTCCGCTCAATCCGAGACGTCATTCTATCTCTGTTGGATCTTCAATGCTGCTCCACCAAACACTCCATCATCGACCCGTGTTCCTATCGATCTGAACAAAGCAAGTAGAGTGACAGTCATCCCGGTCACTGCTGTACCATGTGGGAGGCTGTGTCCACCGAAATGGCCCGCCTGGACCTCGCCGCTTATCGTACCGGTCGTTCCGCAGTCGTCGCCTTTGGTAAGTATAATTCTGGCCTATTTCCATGTTGATCCTCGAATGATTTTACTATATTGACATCTTGATTTTGCTCCATCCGTGTTCTCACATCATCGAAACCTACGAATTTTGTCCCACGATAGCAACACAGACCTCTCAGAACCAGTAAGAATCGACTACCGCTCTCCGGGAACCTTCCTTCCAGGCTTGGGCCTATTCAATCATGGTCGGCTCTACGAATGACACAAGCACTCCCCCGCCTTATCAAAGCAACCCTGCACAAGCAACATCCTATTACTCTCCACTCTCTTCTGCACTTCCCAAGGACGACAGTGAAGCCTACCTTCCGCGTCACCTTCCTGACAATGTCTCAATCGATTCCCGCGCTCCTCTGAATGCTCATTACGCCCCGTCATCTTATGCGCCGTCAATCGCACCCTCAGAGTCCGCCTCCATTCGACCCCCGGGCTATAACCCCTTCAGCACCCCGAAATGGGGACCAGGCAGTCCATATGGCCACAAGGACGAAGACGCCTATATGAACGCCCTGCGTGCATGGGCTGAGGACAAGAAATACATGTCGGTCCCCGATCCTAAGCAACAAGTCGACGGCTTCTATGGTTCGCGGACGATGGATGACTACATCAACTCTGGCGAACCGATCAGCTTCCGACGTCGGCGAAAGAGCTCGGCAAGCAAGGTCCCTGCGGCAGGTGGACGTAGGAAGAGTAGTGCCCTCGCTATACCTGAAGAAGCCGCGAGTGAGGTCAGAGCAGCAGCCGGAGGTGGTGTCGACACAGAAGAGGAAAGACGACTCCGCGAGGAGGATGTTGGACGTGACGAGACTGAGGATACTTTCAACACTAACAAAGACGTGGGCTCAAGTCCGACCGCGCCGCCAACGAAGGAGAGGAGAAGAAGCAGCATTTCCAATCTTTTGAGGAGGGTCAGGACTGGAGAGAAGGTCTAGATGGCACGAGGGTACTAGCATAAATTGGAGTTACTAGACTACTGCTTAACGCGATGATTCCTTCTTGAACAAACTATAAACATTATCGTAGCCCCACTGAAATAACGAAACGACTGCTGCCACTACCACCTCCACCACTATTTCCTGAGTCCCCTGAGTAACACACTATACCCCTCAACTTCAGAGAGTACAATGCGAAGCAGCGCTGAATATGCACCGACCACCGAACTCCCTAGAGTCACCGTATCTACAGTGACCATTGGGGTCCCTAAAAGTACAGTGATGGCCGTACACACAGCCGACCCAGTCGCAGTAAGGACCCCTGAGGCAAACAGTCTGCCTAGCGACACACGACAGAGCCCAGAACTCGTCCACCGAGAGTCCACCCTCCTTGTGGTGAGACGCGCAGTCCGGACCACTACGGCAAAAGCCGCGCAGGTGATGGTCGTTGCAGAGATGCATGTCCTTGATCCGGCGTAGCAACTCGTCGGTCTGCGCAGGGCCGCGGACGTCCTTGCGGTGAAGGCCACAAGGGCAAATCACAAAGTCGAAAGGTGGCCTGGCGCGGTGTTCCCGGGTCCAGAGGTCAGAGCGTGAGGCAGAGCTCTGGAAAGGAAGCGCTGCAGGGCTCAGAGCAGATCGCAGGACAGCCCGGGACGGGTACTGGAAGCGAGGTCTAGGGTCAAGCCCTGGCGGGGTCGAGGGAGTCACCCGGTGACGAGACGGGAGGGGCTGGCACAGTGGGACCTCAGGACCCGGGAGGGCAGTGAGCTGGCGGTGGGAAGCGGCAGCGGGCGCGGTTGGTCTGGATGCCTTTGGGAAGCTAGGCGGCGGTGTTGCGACCTGGACAGCTTGGGCTGCATTTGGGCGGAGAGGGGGCGGGACGTATCGCGCGACTGGTGCTGGCGCTGATGACTGGCCAAGGTTAGCTGCTGACGGCGCGGCGATGACTTGGGGTGATCTTACGGCTTCACGGAAAGCTTGCAATCTGTCCCAGAGGAGGTCTGTGAGGGCGTCCTGCTCCTCGCTCAGCTTCCAGAGTAAGCCCATGGTGCTATAGAACACAAAAGACTCTGGTGGGATATGAGTAGGCTGTGTAGTATACTAGCCCTCTGTGGTATTGAGATGATGGATGTGTATGGAGTTGGATGATCTTCGAGATATTTGTGGAAGAAGAAGGAGATGAGTGATTGTACTTAGCTGGGTGTTCACTGCTGTTTATATCAAAATGCGCTGTGCACCATGGTACTTGTCAAATCTTTGAATGCAGTATGGGGACGACTGTACATCACGGTGGATGATGGACAGAATTGCAACATCAAGGTAGTTGAGCGCGTCGCAACGATGATAAACTTCAGGGAGAAAACCAAAGTGAGCTTAATCGTCGGAGACAGGAGCGGCGCCGACACATCTGACCAATTGAAAACACAAGACCTGTGTCGGGTATAGAAGGAGGACGGATGCGTAAATATTTGTAGTCTATTGGCGTTTCCAGTCATCGAGTTCCTCCTCGAGATGTTCCTTGAGCTGTTTGAACTTGTTCCCGAAATTCTTGCTGCACCGCCAGCACTTCAGATCCTGGTTGAGGAAGCCTGATCGACCAGGATGCCGTCGCGGGTCGTCTTTGGCCAAAGGAAATTGATCTACGTCGACAAGAAAGGGCGTGTTGAAACTCTCGTAATGCTTTCTGTGATGCATACAGTCGTTCACCATGTCGCGCGACATGACATGGACGTGCACGTGGCTCATTGAAGGATGGGCATGAATTCCGGTCATGACATCCTTTGACCAATCGCGCCCTGGAGGTAGCTCGTCAGCTGGTTGGCCCGCTTCCATGGCCTTGAGTCGTGGCTGTTCTGAGGCAGAGAAGCGCCCGTAACGCCGCCTGAGTTCATCGGCTACGATTTTCCTAGCTTTCGCAACCTCTTGCTGTACTTTAGCAAGGAAGTCTGGGTTCTCAAAGGCGTCGAACGGGTGTAGTACGTTCATGCTGAAATCTCTCGGTAAAACCAGGCAATGAATCGATGACTTCGGAAATAAATCATTGATGAAGACAAAATCGTCGTTGTGGTAGATCACTCGTTCGGGACCAAATGAGGCTGGGTCCACGGAATATGCTCCGAGTCCGTCACGACCGGCGAACAAGGTTGGATGGGTGGTCTTTTTTGATGTGGGCTCCGGGCTCTGTTGCTTCGGTTTTCGTGACATTAGTTCTGTGACTGTCAGGAATCAATAAAGGCCTTCTGTACATTTTCGTATGACGAACAAGCATTCGATTGAGTGGTCTGCTGTACTGACGGATTCCCAGGAATCGCCGTCCCTTTCATTTCTTCTTCAGTAATGGCATCTGGGCCATCACCATGTTTGTTCGCCATCTTCCGTCTGCGATTGTTCTTTGGTTTCGACGAGTAGTTTCGTAACTTGTAAGATGCAGAGTAGATTCCTGAAGGTAGTTTGCTTGTGCACAATACGCTGCGACTTATACGGACACTTGAGATCATGCAGAAAAACAGAAAGCGATAATGCTGTTATTGTCTAGGGCTTCTGCAATATGGTGACGTTCGAGGTTCATTACCTGACGACACTACAGCCTGCCGATCATTGCCTAATTGGCGTAATTGATCAAAGGTTTCACGTGCTCACGCGAAGTTGGCGTGGCGTCACTTGAGCCTCAAACTTCTTGCTGCCTACGTAGAAAGTGTGTGTATCCATCCACATACATCGGGCACCAGCAACTCAACTGGACCACTATTATTTGTCGCCTCTGGATCGCTCGTACAGGAACGCAATCACTTGGACATTCTCTGAAAAGTATGAATTGAAGACGAATCCTTCTATATCAGAAATCAGCTAAGCAGGTTGGAAGACTGCATCGCCGTTCAGAATCTCGTGGACCGGTCTTGGATTTCACAAACCATGGCATTGTTCACCCATCATTTCACATTTCAATTACGGAAGTAATACTTTATTTCGGAAATACCAAATCCCCCAGCTTGACCGCTGTTCAAAATAAATATTGCGACAGGCGTTTAGTCTTGAACCTACCACATCTCGTCTCCGCCGTCTGACCGTCCTTTACTCTCTTGGTCACTTGATCTCGCCATCTTATCCTTCACTCTTTTGATCGCTGGATGAAACACGGAGCAATGGCAACTCGATCGTCCAGGAAGCGTCAAGCGCGCTTAACATTCTCACCACTACCTTCATCATCACCTGCGACCTCATCTTATAATCAACAAATTAGAGATCGCGCTGCTGTTGTCAGCTTCGACTCGCCGCGCGCTGCCAAAAGACGTAAAGTAAAGGACGCGCCAGGTATTCAGACGTATCTGGAACCTATATCAGCGACCAACGCCACCGGTAAGACTCTCTCACTCGCTGAATAGGGACGTTTTGACGGGCCGTATGGAGATCGCACGGGTCACTCAAACCCTCAAACGGGGCCCGTAGCACGCTGCATAGCCAAAACGATCGAAATTTCCAGGAAGAAACATTGCTCACATCTTCATAGCTTTACTCTCACCCGAAGCAACCAACATCACTCCACGAAAGCCGAACCTCCCAACAACTACCAAGACTACATTCTTTGGCAGCCAGCATAGTAGTCAGCGTGGTAGCCAGCGACCAGTGAAGAAGAAGACAAAGAAGCAGATTGCCATTGTCGAGGACTCTGATGAGAGTGAGAGCGACGAGACGCCTGCTGCCACAAGCCATCGGATTGGGCACAGTCAACAAGCGCCTGTTTCTCTTATCAACAGTGGAAATCAGGATACCTTTAGACAATCAACACGTGCGCAAGCAGTCAGTCTTGAGCAGAGTGATAGCGATTCTGCATCCCTACCTACCACACCACTTGCTCGCACTCGTAACCCAACGGTTGCTCAAGGAGACAAATCTTCACCTGTACAAATCGACAGCGACAGCGACAGCGACAGCGATGACGTGAGACCAATGCGATCAAGCGGACGTGCTAGACAGCGTTCCAGTCCCGTCCGCGTCGAGGACGAATTACCGAGGAGCTCAGCCAGACGCATCAGACCGGCACGATCTACAAGCGAAACAGCGGCTACTGAAGAAGTAGAGAGTATTGAACCTGTCGAGGAGACTGACAGTGACGACGAGGAAGATATGCCGAGGAGCTCAGCCCGGCGGATCCGGCGGGTACGACCTCGGAGTGACGAAGAGGTATCAGAGGAAGCTGAAGATGAAGTCGTCGAAGTATCTTCCGAAGAAGAAGAGGTGGACGAGGAGGATGAAGAGGAAGAGCCAATGCCGAAGCGCAAGCGTACGCTGACCCATGCTGAGCAACAGGAAATTGACGATGATCTGCAAGATTTACAGTCGAGCAGTCCAGGAACATTAGACGGTCGCCCGCGTAGCTCTCAGCGTTCGAAGCACGCTACTGCGCTCGAGAAACTCAAGCGACGTCGAGCAGGTCAGCAGGTCGCTGAATCAGAAGATGAAGTCGAAGAGGAAGAGCAATCAGATGACGACGTCACCGTGGTAGCCAGTAGTTCCCGCAACATGTTCCGACCAGACGAAGACGACGAAGGCTTCCTCGAAGACGACGACGACAACGACACTCTGGGTATTCCTGCGGGTATACCACTCAAGTTCACTCGTTACGCGACCAGCTCGGCAAAGGATCTCTTCCGATATGCTGTTGAGTGGATGGTTCAGAAAAAACTTAACCCAGCATTCCTGATGAACGATGAGATATACAAACTCACATTCGACAAACTCGATGACGAAGTCACGGGTCTTGCTGGTTCTAAGTTCATCTCATCTGTTTGGGCGCCCAAGTTCAGTTTCGCACTCCGCGCACGACCACAGATTGGCATGGAACTCATCGATCGTGGCTCCGGAGATTTCCTGCGAGACAAATGTGATGCATGTAACCGATCCGGCCATCCAGCCACTTGGGAGATCCAGTTCCTCGGAAGACCATACAACAAGACGAGCTTAGAGGAGATTGCAACCAAGGACGACGACGACTCCGATTCCGATGACAGTTCTGACGAAGACGAAGACGGCGGTACGCACGACGCCGAGGGCCGTCAGATTCCACCACAGAGCACGATCTTCTACGTCGGCAAATTTTGCAAAGCAAATGCAGAGACCGGCCACGCACTCACTCACTGGCGCTGGCATTTATACGAGTGGGTAGTCGATTACCTTACACTCAAGGGCCACAACACCCCGGAAATGATCGTCAAGCGCGACAGCTGGAGCGAACGTAAAAGACGCAAGCGCGCCAACAAGATCGTGGATGCCATGGAGGATGAAGGTAAGATAAAGGAGCTCTACCACGACTTCAAAAGCCAGATCAAGGAAGCGAGAAATTCGAAGCAAGGTCGTTTCGACAGCTCTCATGAGTAGAACCGCGGGACCGCTGTAGGTTTGACATCAGGAATGTTCCGAAGAACGATTTGACCGCCTCGAGCTCTATAAAGCAGTACGAGATCGAGGGATTTGCTGGACAATGAGATGCTGATTGGCGATGAAGAAGACCTGGGTAGCAGCGGTCTTCCGAATAAGTGTACATAATCGATTCCAGAAACAGCCTTATGCAATGATGCATCATAACCCCATGGCCCTTTTCAAGCCGGTACATGTGACAACCATTAATCTAGAATACCTTTCAACGCCTATCCCAAATGCTCAAGTTATGCAAGTATGTGCAAGTATAGTACAAGTATCGCAGTCGTCCCACCTACTACAACATCTGATGCCTCTGCATGACCCTTTCCAGTGTCTCGGGGCTCAGATCAGCATCGTCGGGTATCTCGTCCACCACCGGTACCATACCAGCAAACTTGTCGCCGGCCCTATACGCCAGAATAGCAGGCACACCGGCCGGCTCCATCTCCGCATCTGTGAAATGCAGCTTTACGAAGCGGGTGTTGATGTACTTTTTCGCGAGCGGCACCAAGGCCTCTTCGACCAGATCCGATACCTCGGACTACGTATCGTTAGCACTGCGCATCATGGCCAACAACCAAAAAGCATGATCAAACTTACCCTGTCGTCCCAGATGAAGACAACCACAACAGTCACACTGCCACTTCCGTCCACCGCCTCGAGAAACCCAGGTCCATCGACGGGCACTATTCCGCCGAAATGCGTGCGGTTAGCGCTCCTCTCCCGCCTGCGCCCACCGAGCACTTTACTCGCGCCGCTCATGGCCGCGAGCCGTTGTTTGCGCCACTCTTGCATGAAGTCATCATCCTCAAGCTCCTCATCAATATCCTCCTGGAGATTCCAATGCGGTGTCTCGACCTCTGGGAGCTGCTGCAGCGATGTCCGCGAGGCGGTCATGGATGGTCGGCTACGTGCTGCATCGCGGTAGGCTTGGGCGTCGGTGATTACGCCCTTGGGTCCGGTGTTGGATTGGTGCCGTGTTGTGGGGATCTTGTAGTTGCCGGTTGGCTGTGGGGAGGAGGAGGCGGTTGGTGTGCGGGCGCCGGAGTCGTCGTCGCTGTTGTCGTCCAGGAAGGAGGCTGCGTCATCTTCTGGGTGCGCTGTGCGGCGCGACTTGTCACGGAAAAGGTTGTTGTATTCGTCTTGTGCGGCGGTGGTTGCCATCTTGTACGAACACACCGAGCGGTATTCTTTCTCTTGATATATGGGATCTGGTAGTGGGGTAGCAGTAAATGCGATTACTTCGTCGACGTGATAGGGGTCGTGTGTTGATTGCGGTGGGGGGGTTTCTGGGGAAATTATTCTGTGGCAGATCGTTTCGATTTCCGACCGGGGTTCGCTGTGAGGAGGATGAGAAAGAGGAGTCGAGTGGAAGAGTGTCGAGGCCTGTCTTTATCTAGCAGTAAGGCTTGAAAATCATCTGGCAAGGGTAGAGTAGCCGAGTGGACGACTCGTGTATCCCAAACGATGGCTCGATGACTGTGCCTGCTCTTGAAACCGCACGCGCATACGCCGACCCTTGGTAGCCTCGTCGGAAATCCCAGCTATTCGGCAGACGGACTCAGTGGAAAGGTTATTTGAGATGTGGTAACAGCCGAAAAATCGCTACGTCTTGTATTCAGAAGCAATACAAGTAGACATGAAAAGGAGAGCAGGATATGTACGGCAGTTGCCTATTGAATTATTGACGAGAGGATCAAACGGAGAGGCTTGATCGCGTGGCAGCCATGTGTCAATCCCCGTCCAAACTTTAACTCCTCCAGGGTCTCCATTCCTTCCCTATTCTGGTCACGAACAACAATAGAACCCGGCTCCATGCATTTCGCATTTCGTCTTCGGCAGGAGCAAGGCTGTATACCGCAAAGCCGAGATGGAGTAGAATCTGCCTGCGAGCAGAATCTGTGATGACTATTTCTTGCCTGAAACACGGCTTTGAGCTTCAAACTCCGGACAGCTCGGGTGGTATTTCCCTGTTCCACTCCGCTGCATTCTGCTGCAGATCGCAAACGACGTGTTGATCACTTCCAAGCATACCGGATGTCAAAGTCACATCAACGTGACTGCGCATTCCAAAGGCCTCGGAGCATCATTCGTACGTTTCGTGTCGACACTCGAACCGCTGTCGTCGTAGCTGCTGACAAGTCATCTCTTCGACCGAAATGGAAGTCTTCTAGAAGATCTCAACTTTGGTAATCGCCGTTTCGATCTGCTTTGGTGTGGTAATCGTTCAGTGATCCTCGATTCCATTATCGAGGCTGAAAAGAAGGTCGTAGGACGGCGGGGATCAAGACAGTATGTTTGTCCTATATTTATCTTTCCGACACACCCATCGAGCGGAAAAATTCCACACAAGGCCGTGGTAAGGTTTCAACATGCACCATGCTGCATTGGCGGTCACTTCCAGCAAATCAAGAACACCAACAAATTGACTAATGAATGTGTAAGAACAAAGAATTAGGAAGTGTCTTAAACTACGAGTACTGTACCAACTGAACCTCGTCGAGGCAGCTATAAGAATCGAATGAGTAAAGCAACCTGACAGGCTTGGACCATTGAAGAAAAGCCGAGAACAACTTGAACGGTAATAAAGACCTGCCCCTATTTGCTTGCTCTGCGAGTGATCGAATCGTCCCCGCTTCAGAATCAAAGTATAAATCAGCTCGAGCAGTCCACAGACTAGACAACGCTTTTCTTCCTTGAACATCCTTGTCGAGTGCCCAACACGAGAATCGAGAACGACAAAATAATCGGTTTAGGTGCTGTGGTGCCGTAAGAGGAGCGGCGACCGCAAGAGGTGTGGAAAGCAGGAGATCGCAGTTTCGAAAACCAACAGACGAGATCTGCAGAAGAGTACAATAGTCGGGGTATGGTATATTGCCTTCTGCTCCTGCAGTCGACGGATCCCAGACTCTCCAATGTGAACCTTTGAAAATTACAACTCCCGCTTCCAATGACCGAATGAACACTAGCAAAGCTAGGAGATGCACCAACCACTGACAGGCAACATGCGCAAAGATCTCTGCTGTGTATCTGCCTCTTTTTGATCACCGTGGCTCTTTCCAATGCATCTTCCATTAAGTTGCCTTCCTCCTGGATAGGCGAGGTCGTCGATGACTCCAGCTATGTTTATGCCCAAATGCGGAGCTGAGAAGAAGTGTTAGCGTGTGGTTCCGCACGATTCAGTCTAGTCCAAGCTTACCATAGAATCCCATGAACCAGTGCACAGCGACATGGCATCGTTGCTGACACCCAAGCAAGAAACGCGGTTATCGTGGCCCTGGAGGGTACCGACTCTCTCACCACGAAGAGTGTCCCACACCTTGCACTCAAAGTCATCGTAACCCGCGAAGAGGAGACGACCAGAAACGGAGAAAGCAACAGAGGTGATGCCGCAGACAGGCTCGCCAATCTAGGTCAGAGGTCAGTTTTGTGCCCAAGTAAAATTTTGATCCGCGCGCGATCGCGTGACTTACGGTGTAGCTCTGGAGTTCTCTGTCAGCACGGATATCGAACAGGCGGCACGAAGCGTCATCTGAACCAGTTCCGAACGCGTTGCCGTTGGGGAAGAATTGAATAGCGTTGATGTCCGAGTCGTGAGCAGCAAACGTTTGAACGCACTTTTGCTGTCTGATATCCCAAAGCTTAGCGAAAGCATCGCACGCACCAGAGACGAATTGGTTGTTGTCAAGTGGGTTTATGCTCAAACTCATAACGTCTCCCAGGTGATCAGCGAACTCGGTCAGCTTCTGTCCAGTCTCGATATCCCAGAGGACGCAGGTCATGTCACCCGAAGATGTCAAGATTCGGCGATCGTTGATGAAGCGACAGCAAGAAAGGTACCCAGAGTGTCCGGACAACTCGCGCGCAACGCGTGTTGGGCCTTCTCTCGCTGAAAGATTGTAAATGGAGCAAATGTTATCAAGACCACCGCACGCGACATAGTTTCCACTCGGAGCGTACGCGCAAGTCATAACCCAAGAAGATCGCAGAGGAATGGCATGTACTTTGTTCGTCGAGTAAGCGTCCCAGATGATGAGCTTGCCATCTTGTGATGCCGAAACGAGATGTCTCCTATCGGTCGACCAGTGCATGGCGTAGATTTTTGCGAGATGGCCTTTGAGGGTACGCTTGGTCTTCATTGATAGTCTTGGAAGGGTTTCTGTTCGTTGGCGTGCAACGTCGCGAACTGCAGAGTGAGTGGTCAGCAAGACTTCTTTTCATGGGCTAAAAGTCCACAATACGCACGTGTTGTGTCGGCCAGCTCATCCTTCTTCTTCTTTATGCGGTCCTTGAGAGCTTCTGCATCTCGTCGTGCAATCGAGATCTTCTGTTGTACTGATTCTGCGCTTCCGTCCGCCATTGCTCTTGGTTGTGTTGGCTCGCCTCGGCGAGCTTATTTGTGTTTAAGGAGTGGCCTTTGATTGTCTGCCTGGCAAACCAAGATAAAAGAACGCGCCGACCAAGCTATGCGGTAGATGTCGCTGATAGCGAGTTGAGAGGCACGGTGGCACCTGAAGTCGACACAGGACACGGTTGATGTTGTACGCGGCTTGAGTAAGCGATGCGACCAGCAGCTGCAGTGTCAGTGAAGCCGGTCGAGAACAATTGAAGGATGCAAGGTCGATTGAGACGATTCTGCGGTGACGAGATGAGACGACAGCAAGATAGATGAGATGCAGCTACAGAAGCATGGATGGGGAAGGATCAGGAGAGTCTGCTAGACGGAGAGCAAGCAGGTCGTGGCTGGAGTGGAAGACCGGCTGATGGTCAATTAGCGTAGCAGCGCTCTAGTAGAAGGGACCAGGACAGATTGTACTAGGGGAAGAACGAACGGCCTGGTCGTTAGGGTGCAAGTGGCACTTGCTGTCTTCCCGTCAGCCTAACTTCCGGGCCTGGCTGAGGCTACACCAACTTGGGCTAGATGCCTTGCGCTACCATCACGGCAAGATTCGTGGAGGGGAAGGCGCAACCGGCCATTTGATTACCCTCTCTGGAAGAAGAGCCACTGCCAACGGCTACACAGAATCGACATGGAGCATGTTCTTCTTGCAATTACAGCGAAATGCCAATCTGCAGACCTCGCCTTTGCAGTATTTTCGCATTACTGAGCCACAGGTGGTCAAAGAGGGATTGGAAACAATAGCCTCGAGTCAATCTGAAGGCATCACTTGTTACAATCCCTGCTGTGCCCTGCGCAACGAGCAGTATGTACGAAACTCTACTGTTAGTCAGCAGTGCAATATTTGTTCCTGTATCGGAAAACAAAACGTCGAATAGTCCCTACCGGCAGCCTTGTCGATGCAACGACGCCACTAGTTGCTACAGCTGTCGAATATGTTCTCGGTGACCAATCGTGCAAAGGGCAACGATAGTTACCCGTTTCGATATAATCCATGACTTTGCGTCGGATCGCGACAGTCACATATAACCATGGTAACGCCCGCGAGTATCTACGCCCTGGCCTCACACGCAACGTCATTTAAGTTCTTGCTGCCTCGTCTGGCACTTGTGACGAGAGAACATATGCGTCTTACGGCTAGCGGGTTATCGTCGAAGCCTCCTAGCCTATGCAGAACCACCCGGGCCAACGACGAAAGCGTACATGTGAAGCCAAGTGCGAGCTTCCGTCGGGTATCGGATACGCGTTGGCAACATGATGCAGTCGGTCTAAGGAGGTCTCGAGACTTGAGGACATATCACTTCTTCATGTGCATCTAGAGATCTAGAGTGATCACTGGATTATGGTTACGCATCTGCCTCGCCATCATTTCGAGAATCATCGATATCATCCTCCTGCTGCAGCCTTGGAGGTTCACTGATAGTTCGAACAGAGTCCTGTCACCTGTGGGCATGTCACAGTCGTGAGAGTCGAGACGCTTCGAGTCACGCGCGAACCGTTTTCCGAGAAGGTAAGGTCCGTAACACATAGCAGTCCGCCGAGCGCTCGAGAAGAGAAGTGTGTGTAAAGACTTTCGTCAACTGGATTCCATGCAATACGTGGGTGAAAAGGCCGTGATGTATCCTTTTGAGATGAAGCATCCATAAAAACTCCCTCCATGTCCCCTTTTCTTCCTCACGACCTCTTCATGTCTTCTCAGTTCCCCAACGCGTTCTCCTCCCCGTCATGAAAGAATGCATTTATCGCATCTAAAGGTGGATGTTAGCATGCGTCTCCTTGTCTCACCACATCCCTGCTGAGTTGTAGTATCATACCTTGAGGAAACCAATGTCGGCGGACTTCTCACGGAAGCACTGACGGCAGATGTTCAAGCCGTACTTGCGGATGAGACCAGCTGGGTGGGTGCAGACACGGCTGTAGATGCGATGTCAGCCTCTGTTCACGTATGCGTATCCGGACCAAGTTCCATCGTCTCTATTCATCTTCGCCCCAGTCTTTGTCTCCAACGAAACACTATCTCTTCTGATCTCGATTCCTCCCTAGATTGACAGAAAGGCGACATACCAGCTACGGGAGCCCTTGCCGTAAGTGCGTGGGCGGGAGTACCAGACAGATTCGTGAGACATGGTTGCGACTTTGTTGTTCTGTTCGGAATGTCAGATATACGTGCTTTCGCTAGAAGTCCAGCGTTCGATGAGACGTACGAGTCGGTTGTTGAGTCGTGAGTTGACGGTGTCGAGGAAGAGTGCGCTGTCGGTGTCGATGTTCTGTCTGCTGCCAGCGATGTTGGAATTCTTTGGGGTGGAATTTGTGCGATAGCCGTGCGTAGCGTGCCGTCCCGCTAGCGCCCGGAGGAAGCGAGTCGCGTTGCAGAGCCACAAACACGGTCCCCTTCACATACATGTATTCACGTTGATACATCAATAAATCTGACACTGTCACTCCAGAGTGCTAGAACTTATCCCTACAATCGCAAATCAAGGGATCTGGCCCGTCTCGGCAAACCCTACAAGTCACGCATCACAGTTCTTGCCGACCTCCAGACAGCTAAGTTTAACCAATATGGTAAGCCGCTCTTTCCAATACATATGAGCACGCCTTCTCGTACGAAAGCAATCATGGCTCCAATCTGGATTGTGTTGTGCCTTGTTCATAGATTGACCATTCTAGTCACGCGATTCCTCAGCAACGCATCTTCATCTTCACAAACCACACCACGCAGATCTCCTCGAGGACTTTACTCGCACCCATCTGCCAAAGGAAGACATCCATGTCGCGCCACAGCACCAACCTCTGAATCCGGAAGACGAAGACGATGTTGTGCCCAACGAGCACGCTGCTTTTGGTATTCAGCGTGCTACGCAGCGGGCTCGTGAGCCGGTGTGGCGCGACTTAGGACTCGAGCGGGTCTTGAATGAAGGTCCACCTAAGGAGGGCAAGGGGAAGGGGAATGGCATGAGAGCGTGGACGCTTAGGTGAAGTGAGGAGAATACCGATTTATGAGTTATGATTGCATAGTTTTGGAGTCGGTGGGTAGTACCTCTGCTTTTATTGCTGCCAACATGGTGTATATCTATGCGCCACCAGCTTGCTCTTCGATAATCTTCCTGTTCAGCGTGATTTCGTGGAGAATCTTCTCCGCGCCGCCTTCGACCAGCTTCCTGGCAACGTTCCAACCAAACTCGTCTGCCTCCTCTCTCGATGTGACTCGGCTTCTCATTTCTGTCTCAACAGCTTCCTGACCATCAAGACTGACCACGATAGCGCGCATGACTAGCTCGTCAGTCCTCTCTTCCTCCTCTTCTTGGTTGTTGTCCGATCCACCCAGCGCCTCAGGCGCAGACGTAGCAACGCCGCTCAGCTTGTGGTAATCGGCCGCCGGCTTCGCGCCAACACCGACACCCGACCCAGAATTACTGCCCAGAGCCTTCGACTTGCGCACCCAATATGTCTCGACACCGATAGGCACACTGCAGCCACCTTCCAGCGTGCGCAACAGACTGCGCTCCGCCAAACACGCCCTTGTCGTCCACTCGCAGCCGACCTTCTCCAACAGATCCATAGCAGCCTGGTCACCAGCTCTGATCTCGACACCAATAGCGCCCTGGCCGACCGCGTGCAGCATACCGCCATTGTCCGTGGAGAGGTAGCTGGTGATACGCTCGCCCATACCGACGCGTCTCAAGCCAGCCGCCGCTAGGATCAGTGCCGTAAATGGCGAATCCGGTGCGTCGAGCTTCGAGAGACGCGTGCCGACATTGCCTCTACAATCCTGGAACTTCAGATGTTTGTACTTTCTCTTCAATTGAGCCATACGGCGCAGCGATGATGTGCCAATCACACTACCTTCGGGCAGGGAAGCCAGCGTCTTGTGCGTGCCGGAGAACTTGCGCGACATCACGAGGGCATCGCGTGCGTCGTCGCGAGCGAGGATACAGCCGAGGGCCATCTCCTGTGGTAGCTGCGTCGGAAGGTCCTTGAGACTGTGCACGATCATGTCGAGTTCTCCATTCTTAAGCAGAGCCTCGAGCTCGGTAGTCCACAGCGATTTGGCGTTGAACTCGTGGAGAGCAGTCTTCTGGTCCAAGTCTCCCATAGTCTCTTTGGCGTGAATCTCCCATTTTCGGTCTGGCCATGCCTTCTTCAGGTCGCGGCATACGATGTCGGTTTGTATGCGCGCCAGCATCGACTTGCGCGTTCCTATCCTAACTGGTGGAAGGTCGTTGGAGACATCGGTAGAAGCCATATTGCCAGTGTACAAGTGTTTTAGGATTTCGCTGCTGTTACTGTGTAAAGAAAGTCTATAATTATGTTTTGATTGCAAGGGGAAGATTGGATGCAGTAGAGTCGGCAAAACTCGGTGGTGGATGAACCTGGCCGATCGGTGACGCAGACGCCGAAGGATTTCCAAAATCTGGGGACTGATCCCACATTCTCTCGTGCTGCCCCTATCCCGAGGCACAAATAAAGTCCCACCTACCTTACTGTATGAAACACAAGTCTCCTTTTCTAAATGAACCTTGCCTTTGTGAAGAAACATGAATCTGATGTCCCTATTGATGACTATACGCTAGATGCAAACCACTGTCCAAATTCTAATTGAAATGCCCCTTAAATATGCTAAACTGTATGTACCCAGATCGTGATCGTGATTCGTCAGGCGCTCTCTCAAGAGCGAACGAAAGTGTGATTATTGGGCGTACTGGCCGAGAGGTACCCAAGTACGACCTTCGTCCATACTACGGTTCACGCGCCGACTGCCGGGAGTCAGCGGAACCTCAACGCGGCCTCGGCTACCACTTCGCTCCTCATCACTTTCTTCGTCGTAGGCGTCGCTCAGACGCGCAAAGTAGTCCGAGAGACCAGATGTTGGACTTGCGATACTGTCATATTGAGGTGGAGGTGTTACAAGAGGTGGGGGCGGCTGCTCGTCATCAAATGCTGGAGGATTGAAAGAAGGTGCACGCAACATATGGATCGGCCTTTGAGGACCATTCGTGCTGATGTGCGCGGCTTGCGGCCTCGCGAGACCTGGTGATGCGACGCGCGGTGCTACCGATCCTCCGTCAGCTGCTCGAGTGCCGTTGAGTGCGGCAAGAGTCGGGACAAAAGAAGGAGGACTTTGTCGTCGCATTGGGGCGCCTGGACAGCCGCATTCACTGAGACCTTGTGTATCGTCGTGACTCTCTGGCGAGGTGTAAGCCGGCAACGACGTATTCGCCTGAGTTGCGCGACATGAAAGAATGTGGAAAGGCGAATCAATCGAAATTTCAAAGTGGCGACGTTTTGAGGCGTCGTTCTGGTCAGGCTTAGACAGACGCATGACAATCTAGGACTAGTCAGTACAAGTTTTTGAATGTGACCCTGATGCATTTTACCTTGATCCAGTGATGGACTTGAATATTGGTATATGTCGTGTCAAAGTGAACTCTGTGCATCCGCTCGCGCTCACGCATGGTAGCACAGCTGGGAAGCTGGACATTGAATTCCATCTCTGTAGGACCAATGTTGGAGTCTCCTGCCAGGTCGCCCAGAAGATTCGTCGAATCCTGTGTTTCGACGGTCTCTCCGGCTGCAGCGCGGGCTCGCATATCAAACGGTACACCACCGCCAGAGGTCACCCTCATAGAACTTCCAGGAAAGGTACTAGTCGGTGCAGCATCGGATCTTTTTTCGAACAATTGGATTTTTCGTGTCGGTTCCATGCGATGTACTCGCTTTGAATTGCAAAAGTATTCGATGTTTTCGGTGATCAAAACCTTGATACGATGGCATTGCACCTTGGCCAGCGGTGTAAGCTTGAATGCAATCGGGACCTGGGTGCCAAGGGGAAATGACTTTCCAGAAATGACAATGTCGTAATGCAATTGGTCCTCCCAGTTTCTGCTGATGGCGATGGGCTCGACCTGTTCAAGCGACCCCTCAGCAGGGGCTCTGATAAGCTGAACTTCTTTCAGACCGACGAGATTCGTCTTGAACGCGCCAGCACGCTCGACTACGGCCTCGAGCTCGTACTTGACCGATCCGAGTTCTACATCGATGGTTTCTGGCAAGCGATGGTCGAGAGGAAGCTCGAAGTTGTAGACATAGTCTCCGGGATGAAAAGTACGGTAACCCTTTGCAGCGACAGTCGGGCCGCCAGTGGGCGATTCTCCTTTGTTGAAACTCCGCGATTGGTTCACCTGTAAGGACAGTTTTCTGGCATCTTTCGTTGAGAGATTTGTGGATGACGAGTTTGGCGACCTTCCGTAAGGGTTCGTGTTTGCGCTTGCGCTTGATTGCGAACCCGCGGGCTTGAAGATTTCGTAGTGGTCTGCGCAACTGCCGGCTTCAGCGGTAGGGAACTGAGCATTGAAAAACGGCCACGTGTGGCTCATGATGTTGTCGACTTCCTCAAACTCGACTTTGCGTGGGGGAATGCCCTCGGGCCACTTCGTGATGGCCTTGCCCTTGAACTTCAGAGTAACGGCCTTGATTTTTGCGCTTTTCGTCACATGGAGATGCAGGGTGCCGCGAAGCATAGCGGTGTTGCCTGTCGATGAATCCGAGTGCTCGAACCCTTGCAGGAAAAGGACTGGCTCTGCCAAGTTGAGAGAGCAAGTGACGCCGTTACCAGATGCCACTGGCTTGCTATGAGGGTCTACTCCGGGGAGACCGGAAGCAGCAGGAGCAGTCGAGACACGAGAGTGCCCTGAAGCTTCGGATCCTGTCCTGACATTTTCGACCAGACCGGGGCGGTGCACGAGTCCACTGACAGGGCCGCTGACGCTGCCACGCATGACCCTCATCTGGTCCTCTGGAGATGTAGATCCTGCTCTTCCACCCTGCTCAGCGGCAGATGCCCTTCTTGACGGCGGTGCCGATGATTCCGGACTAGGCGGCGGGCGTGAAGATTTGGACGCCGGACCGGTCGGATTCGCGAACGAGCGCAACAAGCGTTTGGCGTGTTCTCGAGAGCCCGCCAGTTTTGCAGTTGTACGTGTAGGTTTGTTCGGAGGATCCGGATTCCACGAATGGTCAGCCAATTCAGCGTCGCGGCCAAGTCTGGAGACGCGGACTGTAGAATTTCTCCTCTGGCGCGTTATGAATCGAGAGGGGTGTATCGGAGGAGTGGTAGATTGTGTGTGTGAAGTGGTATTGAGTGCTTCTGCCATTGCTGCATTAGTATATTATAAAAAGTACAGACAGGAACGGCATCCTCGACGTGCTCAATCGGACGTAGTAGGACCGAGAGGTGATGCCTTTAGACAACGAGAAGGCTTCCTCAACAGCAGGAGTGAAATGGAGACAAAGGAGATTATGTTACCCACCTGGGACGGAATTGTAGGCTTAAGCGACGGCAGCGACGGTGATTAGTGTCGTGGGGGTGAGATGTCAGGATTGTGGTAGGTGAGGGGCGCAACGCCGACGAATTGGATCGGAATGTCAGTGCGAGAGGCGTGCGTGCGTGCGAGCGTGCGGTGAGGGAGAATACGATGTCGTCGGGATTACAATATCGAAGTGACCTCAGCGCTCAAGTGGATGTAAAGCGGGCGGAGATTGCTTACTGCCGAGGAGGAACGGCGGGAGTCGATGGAACGTGAAGACTGGAGTCGGGTCGGGTGCAAGTGGAAACTGCCCCAAAAAAAAAGGTAAGCGCAAGATCGGCAAGAGTAGAAACAGGACGGAGTGGAGATCGCAGAAACAGGTAATGCGATCAGTTTTGTTATTATCAGGCAAATAGTAGAGTGCGTGGTTCATAACTTACAGCAAGTATGATTGTGAAACAGGGCAGCGTATGGCACTGGACTCACGCGCGTCCTTTCCACTGGGTCAGAAACGGATGCACGACTAATGAAGCCACTCGTCAGGTAATAATAGTGACATCTATGATAGAGTGTAGAGCGCAATGCCTTGCTTGGGATGCCGGTGAACGGAGAATTTACGAGAAACGTGGGCGCTCAATTACGTGAAACGAGGCTTGCTTTTCCATTGGTTTGACTCTCAGTGACCGACCGTCCGTAATTATGCCTAAAAGGCGATTGAGTCTTGAGACATGTTCGTTAGCAGGCAGGGTCACGCGACGATGAATACTACACGCAAGCATCGTCTTACCGTAGGATCCCGACGCAGTGAAGTCTCCTTTTCTCGTCATGAAGGGCAGGTCGAAATCAAGGTCCATGAGGACTAGAACGGTGGTGGAAAGGCACGCATGCATGGATACCACCAAGCACATGGAGTCGTGCGCAGCATGCCGAGAATACACAGGTTCAATTGTGGAGATACCTTTTTAGCTTGAGATGCCGCGTCCTGCCGTAACGTCATCCAAACGGCCGCCCGCGGCTCGAAGGTGGAGGGGGAAGGTGGATGGTTGATGGTTCCCCCAAAGGACGACATGGTCCCAATATCGCTCAACCGTATGTATGGTGATGACAGGCTCACGCGACAAACCGCTTCGTTCAAGAGGTCTCGACTTTGGACAGCACGTCCACGTAAACGTCTATCAAAGCTCTCCACGGTTGGGCTGATTCCGCCCCGAGCCGGTGAAGTAGTCGCTGTCTGTTCAGGACACGCGGAGGCAGCGGTGCTATGGAGAAGGACATTTTCGCCAGCGTTTCCACGTCAGGCGCAGGTCATACTTTACCGCCAAAAGAGTTTACTTGCCGAGAAAGCCGAACGCCTTTTTCTTGTGCCTGTGTCCGAAGTCTGTGTCGACGAATCGCTGCACGAGGGAGACATCCATCGTTAAAGTCACTGCGTTTGTGGTAGCTGGTCAGACCCTGATCCTGATAAAGGCGCCTCTTCGTGCCTGAAGCTTGATGAAGTGCAAACGAAGCGTCGTGTGGCCCATCAGACTAGCTTCAGTATTCTGGCCCCAGAAGATCCTTTAGGCACTGAGGTGTGTAGTTGATCTGCGCAACAAGCAAGTCGAAGCTTTGCCAATGTTGTCCGGCTTGGTCCTATTCCGGCAGCCGGTATTCGTTCTGCGCGGTATGATCGGTGAAGGAAGAAATCTAGCGATACCTATCAAGTTGTCGTTGATGGACTATTAATAGAGCACACCGAGGATTCGACTGAGGTCACGATCGCACATACCAGCTTCGAGCGATGTACTGTAGAAATGATTTATTAGTCTAGAAGGTAAGGTACTTTACCAGGTAGGTAGACATGATGAGATTTTGTGGAGCAGGCACGTGCCGACGCGTTTCGTAGACGCGACCGCGTCTCTCCTCATGCGCTTTGAATAGCTGAGAGGACCGAATACCACCACAACCATGCCCGACGACAAGTTATGACCACTGCAGAATCACAGCACCCGCTGAAAGGTGTCGTGCTCTGCGGCACCTCACTCGACCAGGATGTCCGAACTGCACTCGGCGACAGCGCACAGGAGATGGGTGCCATCCACAGTCTCGACCTCACCTCAGCCGTCACTCATCTGCTTGTCGGTAGTATAGACACAGCGAAATACAAACACGTCGCCAAGGCAAGACCCGACGTCAAAGTCCTCCGGCCAGAATGGATCACTGCCGTACGAGATGCCTGGATCATCGACGACGTCAATCTCTCCGCCTTGACTGAGGAATACCGCCTGCCGCCATTGTACAATCTGAACATATGCATCACGGGATTCGATGATCTATCACAACGAGACGAAATTCAAAAGAGTGTCAATGATAATGGGGGCATATATCACAAGGATCTCACCAAGCATGTCTCACACCTCATCGCTGCCAAACCTCAAGGCGCAAAATACGATCGTGCTAAGCAGTGGGGCATGAAGATCATCTCTCTAAAATGGCTCGAAGACAGCCTGCAAAGAGGTATGGCACTGGAAGAGAGACTATACGATCCCCTCATGCCCACCGAGAAACAAGGCCATGGCGCATTCATCACAGCGCCCCTGGCCAGGACGTCACCGAAAAGAGCTCGAGAAGATAGCGCTGATGGTTCACGAGAAGGAGCGGCGAAGCGCAGGATGAGACGCACGGCGAGTTCAAGGTTGCACAGCGATAGCAAAGGAATATGGGCAGGTATTTCACAACCCGATCACTCGGACTCACCAGCACCGGATACGCCTTGGGCAGAGGATGGAGACAACTCACGACCCCCATCCAGAGCTTTGGAGGTAGAAAGAAGTGTTATTGGCGATAGTTTCGCGGCGAAACCTCCAACATGGAACCGGGCTGTCGAGCCTACAGCGGCAGTGTCTGCGGCTATTCGTCCGCAGGGGCTGTTCCACAATTGGGTATGCTTGCCCTATGGGCACGAAGGTCGAATTGTGAGACATAAGACACCATATTCAGAACTTGAAAGAAAGGGCGCTGACGCACTTTAGGATCAAACCCTCCGCAAGGTCCTCACAGACAACGACGCGACAGTGGTCGAGAAGCCTGATGAGCTAGATCAGTACGCGACGAATCCTCATTACCGAACCGCCCTTGTGCTTCCATCTCGATGGATTGCTCAGCAGAAGTCAATACCCGATATGCCTACAGGAGTCGAGTTTGTGACAGAGATGTGGGTGGAAAGATGTATAATCTACAAAACTTTATTGGATTCATCAAAAGACGTTCTGAGCAGATCATTCAACAACCTTTCGAGAAATTGTAAGTTTTATCGCCGAGCACTTAAATGTACACTAACGCATACCACAGGTTTCAAAGGATTGATCGTGGCATCAACCGGTCTGAAAAACGAAGTCAAACACGTCGCCTTGATTGTCCAGGCCACTGGTGGGACGTACATCGAAACATTGGACAAAAAGGCTTCTGTTCTCATCGTTAATCCAGACGAAGCAGACTGGCAGAAGCCCATGTATGCCAGGAAACACCAGATACCAGTTGTGAATCTTGCTTGGTTTCTGCAATCTCTGACACTGGGTTCAATGCAGCGATTTTCCGAATACAAAATACCTGATTCTGCATGGCAGCAGTACGAGAAGGAGCAGGACAGGGAAATCGACCCGGCCGTAAATCGTGCAGAAGATGCAGCCCAGCGCACATCCGATGTTGTAGAGCAGGTCAAGAGGTAAGTTACGGTCGTGCTTCGTCCAGTCTTGTTGCTGCAATCAATGTTGGCTAGCTCCGCATCAATTCGTCTCCAAAGATTCTGACATCGTCATAGGCAAGAGAAAACCAGTGCACAACGACTTTCTGCAACAAGGCGACGTGCTATGACACCTTCTTTGGCACTTGCCCGGTCGAAGCTAGGTGCGATTACCGCACATGTCTCATCTCGAGATCAACCGGTCATGCCGCCTAAAGCTCCGGAGGTCAAGGACCAACAACAAGCGGTACCTTTCAAGGAGGACACGCCCTCACCTACAAAATCTCAGCCTCTTGAGGATCTACCGCCAGCCATGAATTCACCGCAAAAGCGGCGGGAAGACCGTGATCAAGTACAAGAGCCTGGTGCGGAACGCTCTGCAGCGAGTCTTGACGACAATTTCGGCGCTGATCAGCAGGAGAACATCCCACTACCTCCTTCACTACCGCCTTCAGGACCGGTAGAGTCTGTCATGCTCGATCAGTCCGAGCTCAACAAGACGATGACAGAGCTTCTAGTGCGACAACGCTCTGGCCTCATGGCACGCACAGAAGCACCGCTACGGCGGAAGGAACGCAAACTCGGTCGAGCACCTTCTGGCAACTCTCCTGCCCTCTCGTTCACCCGACCCACCGGTCTTGAGATAGCAGACTCTGTAGATACAGCTTCACCAATCACTTTTTCGGGCACAGGCGGAGACGACCAGCCTCCGCTGCCTAGTCAACTGCTAACATACGATGCCCCTGGCGCAGAAGAACACCGCAAACTCATGGGTATGAAAATGGGCATGGCATTCGAGGATGAAGAAGCAAATGGGAAGAGAGTTGGTGGTATTGGTGTGGTAAAAGACGCAGAGACGAGCGGCGTAGGCCAACGCTTAAGAGGCAGGAATCGTGATAGATGAAGCGATCAAAAGTTTTGTACAACATGTCCATAATTCGGTTTTGATATAGCCCACAACAAGACTGGACCTACATCGCATGTTATCAGACGTCTCATGAATACTGCTGATGTTGCAGGCTCGGCAGGGTTAGAGCTCGGTTATGTACCTACATGTATTCTAGCGCGTAGGCACCTTAGTGGATATGGGCGGGTACTGCCGCGTTATATAGCGCGCTTGACCGCGCCGTGTAAAGTTCACGGGAGCATCTACGCTCAACTTGACCTCACTCCCTCAATTCCCTCTACCTTGAGAAATTACCTTATCTTCGATTGAGCATCACTACCGGGACTGTTGCCTGGGACAAGATGATCACCGGTTTCCAGGAGTGGGCGGCCCAGAGTAACACACTCCAAACATGGCCGTTCGCGTCGCTGGAAGGAAGATGCATCGCCATTGATGCTGAAACCTACGTCGATAAAATCCTCAGCGGACAGTCAACACGCGAGCCATTGCTTCCAGCTCTCGGTGGTCTGCCATTCCTGATTGAGTCTACCATCTCGGATCACATCGAACAGCTTCGAGCAGCCAAAATCAAGGTCGTCTTCGTCTTCAATGGACTGAGCACCAACGACCAGCGAAAGAAGCTGCAGGCTTCTTTACGGCACTCGAAGAATGTCGACGAAGCTTGGGCTCTGTACAACGCTTCAGATCCAGAGAAGGCTGTAGCGCAATTCGGTGACTCGTGCACTTTCCAGGTCGATCACATCTACCGCTATGTTCAGAAGCTTTTCTTCGAAAACGGCGTCAAATTTCTGGTTGCTCCTTCTAGCGCTTCCGCCCAACTTGCACATATGGAGATTTCCAATCTCGCCGATGCCGTCTTTGGATCGAGTGAGATCTTGATGTTTGAGGTCGAAAAGGTCATTCTAGACCTCGACTTTACTACCAAAGAGTTCACTGCTGTCTTCCGACGAACTTGCATCGAGAACCTGACTCCGGGCTCGTCGACTCTCTTCCTTGACGCTTGTCTGTTGGCGGGATCCTCGTTCCTGCCAACTCTGCCCCAATTGGATGCCGATGTCGCTTCGCCAATCAAAACACCAAAGATCAAAGCAGCAGCCGAACTATTGAAGAGGTCCTCCCTGACTGGCGACCAGATCTGCATCCAGGGCCAGGACGACCCTGCTATGCAAGCACTCAAATACCCCGACTCCTTCCGGAAGGCGTTCATGTCCGTCAAGCACCACGTCGTGATGTCGGATGACAGACTCGAGCTCACGAAGAAGGATGCGGCACCCAATGACGTGCACTCATTCATTGGACAACGACTTCCGGATGAGCTATTGGCCTACCAGTCCAGAGGCATCGTCGGAACCAGAGTCCTTACTTGGCGAACTTCTGGAGAAATCATCGAGGCACCCCCACTTGACGGCGGCGACTCGATCACGTACACAAAGCTGGTCAGAGATCAGCTTGTACCGCAACGTGTGCAGGCGCTGTCTTTGCTGTCGTACTCGCTGCACAGGTTCTATCAGCATCATAGCATTACATTGCAATGCTGGTTCGAGATGGATCTGCCCAAGACGCTAAGCACTACTGAGGCCACCGATCCCAAGGCGGGCATCGCTGACTGGAACGTGAGGCTTGAGGCGATCTCGGAAAAAGCAAAGGCACTGGAACAGAACGCGTCGTCTCTTGCATTTGCAATTGAGAGCTTGCGCGATACGGATTTTGCAAAGAAGACAGTCACACCCAGACAGTCCAATCATCAACCACTGACGTCTGCGGAAGAGGTTAGCGCAAACTCTCTTTGGAGATTTCTTTCCCTGCGTGGGTACATTGCATCTGACCACACTCTTACACCTCTGGGTGAATGTCTGGCGGAAGCCTACAGTCAATGCAAGCTGCCTAAGGGTACTTTCGAAGAGGGCGTCTTCGTAGCGATCGAGCTGTTGCGCCTGAAACTGCTGAACCCAGACAATCTTTTCCAGGCTCCACCATATCACGGCGCACCGTACAGAGGCAGCCCGAATGATCAGCAGAACACGCTCCTCCTCAGCCGCATTGCCTGTCTCGGTCATCTGAAGCACAAGGAGATCGGGTACACTGGTCCTCTCAGCCGACACTTACTTGCTTACCATTCAGTCATCTCCGCCGTGCGAGGTAGCCAGCGCGATATTCTAGAGATGGCAATGTGCACCATGCTGCTTAGTGGAAGCGTGGACCGCAAGGTCGGACTCCAGGAACTCCAGAAGCCAGCATTCAGCCTGCCCTTCCTTCGCGACGCCGACTGTGCTCTCGGTATAGCAGTCAAGCACTACTTGGACGAGCTCTCGGCGCAGTCTGAACAGCCACCATCGGCGGAGGCGCGCGATGCGGTCAAGTACAAAGGCGCCAAGTTGTGGTTTCCCCATGCAGACGCGTTCGAGGCTTCCTTGAACGACGCTTTCTATCTCTGGGACGCGGTATATGCTGCGGTCAAAGTTGCTCCGGAGGAGGTGGCGTCCCAGACGATGAAGCAAGAATGGGCGGAAGTAGACAAGTGGCTTGAGGTGCGCAGATAGTATCACGTGGAGCCAGCCATGTTACACATCACTGTGACAGCAGATGGACTTCCTGATAGATAAAATTTACAAAGACCACGTCCTGATACGTTCCGTGCACACTTTCGGTGATTGCTACATTCCCTATTCCTTGTATATATTTGTCCCGCTTCCACACCCAACGACGTGATATGGAGACATCACCAAGGCTGCACCTTGTTGTCTCTCCTGATAGCCTTTCCTACATCCGCGTCCCTCTGTCCCTCAACGACATCCTTGATGAATTCTCCTCCGAGCTGAGGATCGCCGGCACCGCGCTTCTTGTTCGCTTCAACACCGGCTCCGAGTCCAGTAGCCAGATAACCAGGACTAATGGCGAAGACCTTGACATTGTCGTTGCGCAACCAGCGATCCCACTCACGCACCATCATGTTCATGCCCGTCTTGGAGCTACGGTAGCTAGGGAACCAGACGGCGCCTTCCTTGGGCCAGCCAGCTTTAGGAGGATCGTTGAGGCCGAATGGCGCGTTAGGATTCATTGTCTCCTCGAGTGATGACGTTCCAGATGTGACGAAGAGGAGACGGGGTTCTGTGGCCTTTAAGAGCAGTGGCACGAATGTGTGTGTCATGATGTGTGTACCAGTCACGTTGACGTCGTAGGATTTGTTCCATGCTTCGCGCACGCCCATCTTGCCTTGGATGACATCAAAGTCCAGCGATGTGCCTGTATACATCAATCACAAGAGACACGGGATGAAGAATGAGGCAGAACGTACCAGCATTGTTGACCAGGATATCAAGACGGTCGTGCTTGGACGAGACAGTCTGGTATGCTTTCTCGATCGAAGCATCGTCCGCGACATCGACCTGAATTGCCTCTAGAGAGCTAGCGGTCTCGGCGTACTCTGCTTGTACTTTCTTGATCGCGTCCTGCGCCTTTTGCACAGATCTCCCACCGACGAAGATGTGGTATGGCTTGGAAGATCGACACAGTGCTCGAACAGCCTCATAACCCAGTCCGGTGTTTCCACCAGTAATCAACAGAATTTGCTTCGATGCCATATTGAGCTTCCTTTGATTTTTGTTGATCTTGGTCAGAAATGAAGATGTCGTTACCTATTTGTACCTACCGCAGGAACGAACGGCATTGCGGAGCACAAAAGTCCCGAGTGGATCTTACTGTACCTATCGAGATGAAGCGGGCTCGACTCCACTATTGCACGATCTAGAAGTAATCACCAATGTAGTATACGATACTGGTGGAAACCGGTGATTATAGTCAGTTGTCTGCAGACACAGCAGTACATTGATGCAGGTGGTAAACAAGTAGACTGGCAATACGACAGAATTAGGTGCCTACCTAATTAATGGCTTATCGAATACCATTGCATCCATGGATGTTCGAACGACTGATAGCAGACACGGGGGTGTATGAACGAGGCAACACCACTGGTATACGACTTCGGATATTTCTTGTCTTTGGAGCGACGGTGACCGGTTTCGTGCAGAATCGCTTCATTCATTGTCCTTGTTGTCGTCAAAAATAATAATGATTCATTGATGAAGCCCGAGTCGCCGCATCGAGTTCACCCCACAATGGTTCACCGCAATGGTCACCACCCCGCCTCCGATCACGAGTCATACAATGAATGACTCCCTTTACTTGCACACGTAGATTTATCTATTGCCTCTTCCTTCCTGTTGATCCTACGTCTGTCTTTGTTTCTTCATGCGGGGGTAATCGGAGCACATCTTGCGATCATTTACACTGCACATTCCAGCCGACAACGCATTCCTAGCGATACAGCTTCACTTGACCTACGTCAACGCCCCACCATGGCGACCCGCGCCGACAGATACAACAAACAGAGCCTTGCAGAGCGACGAGCAGGTGAGTCGGCACTGAGCGACTTTGCCGACTATGTTCAGACACAGCAGGCCAAAAGGCGCCTACCGACCGACAATGATTCCGCATACGGTACACAGTCGGTGGTGACCGAGGATCACGCCGAGCTAGACATTCTTGACTCACTTGGACTATCAGATGAGCCCACCGCTGTCAAGCTCAAACATCTCTTGCTCGACAAGTCAGGCGACAGCGATGAGAGCATCAGTCTACTTACTGGCGTCGTTAACGGCAGACTAGAGGAGGGCCACGGCGAGTGTTTGTTTGATCTCGGCATCGAAGACAATGGAGACAGCATGGCATTCACAAGAGAAGACTGGGACTTTGCTCTCGCGCGCCTGGCCCACGCTGTGCACAGCTTGAACGCCGACTACAGGATATTAATGACACGGAACGTGGGAGGTGACGCTGAAGTTGAGACCAATCCAAAGGAGACGGCCCTGAGCGGAAAGATGATCCTGAGGCGGCGGCCTTCTAGTGTGGACGATGTGATCGAGACAAGGATAGCGGTCGTAGGCAATGGTGAGTAAGATCAGGAGCCACAAGAGGGAATCAAGGCTGACGTACAGTAGTCGACGCGGGAAAGAGTACTCTGCTTGGTGTCCTCACTAAGGGTGGCTTGGATGACGGCAGAGGAAAAGCGCGAGTGAACTTGTTCAGACACAAGCACGAGATCGAGAGCGGAAGAACCAGTTCAGTGGGCATGGAGATTATGGGCTTCGACAGCAAAGGCGAGATTGTCACATCGACCGTTCCAGGCAGGAAACTGTCATGGGAGGAGATTGGCAACCGCTCTGCCAAGGTCATCAGCTTCACCGATCTGGCTGGTCATGAGCGCTATCTTAGGACGACGGTGTTCGGTATGCTCAGCAGCGAGCCAAACTACTGTCTGTTGATGGTTGCGGCAAACAACGGCCTGATAGGCATGAGCAAGTGCGTGGCGCCCGACCATCTTCAATGAACATGACTGACATCAAGCAGAGAGCATCTCGGTATCGCGCTAGCCCTGAACGTCCCAGTCATGGTTGTCATCACCAAAATCGACATTTGCCCACCTCAGATTCTGCAGCAGACCATCACCCAGCTCACCAAGATTCTCAAGTCTCCAGGAGCGCGGAAGATTCCAATCTTCATCAAGAACCGCGAGGAGTGCATCAACACAGCCGTAAGTCATTTTTCGAAACAATCGTATTTCCCAGTTCCTGACATCCTGCCAGACCCAGTTCGTCAGCCAACGGATATGCCCTATCTTTCAGGTCTCAAACGTCACCGGACAGTCACTAGACCACGTCCGCACCTTCCTTAACATAATACCTCACCACGGCAAGTACGAGATCGACGCACCTTTCGAGTTCCACATCAACGACACCTTCTCGGTCCCTCACGTCGGCACTGTCGTCTCGGGTGTAGTGAAGAGCGGAGTCATACACGCCGGCGACACGATACTCGTAGGTCCAGACTCGTTAGGCCAATTCACAACCACCGCCATTCGTTCCATTGAGCGCAAACGAATACCTGTTCCGGCCGCCGCAGCAGGCCAGTCAGCTTCGTTCGCGCTGAAGAAGATACGGCGCAAGGATGTACGCAAGGGTATGGTGGTCCTGCTAAAGAACGACGCCTCTCCACCAGTCGTGCACCGGGAGTTCGTTGCTGAAGTCCTGATCCTCTCGCACGCGACCACCATCAAGACCAAATACCAGGCAATGCTGCACGTCGGACCCGTCAGCCAGACATGTGCGATCATCGATATCGACAGAGCGTATATCCGTACGGGAGACAGAGCGACGGTGGCGTTCAGATTCGTACAACGGCCAGAGTTCCTGGCTGTTGGTGACAGGATATTGTTCCGTGAGGGAAGGACCAAGGGACTGGGTATTGTTAAGCAGTTGGGTTATGATCCTGCGAAGCCGCTGAACCCAGATGCGGGTAAGGAGCGCGAGAAGAGTGCTGGCGCGATGGGCAATTCTGCGAACGGAAGTGGAGGTGTTGCAGCGGCACCGGTTGCCGTCAAGGTTGAGGGTGCATGAATGCACTTGTTATCATTGGGGTTTGTCACTGGTTCATGGAGCCATCGACTCAGGTTAGATCGTGGCGTCTGGTGTTTGGCGCTGGATGGCGTGGCGGTATGATACCAGCCTGCCGTGATACAACGCGGTCATCGTAAGAAGAAATGTATGATTCATATATCGATGATCATCAGTCTACGCTCGGTGCCAATCTTCGATCCCTTTCGCATCAGCCTCTCGTTTCTTCCGACTCAGCACTTTGTGCTTCTTGCTAGCCATATGCTGCCGCCAATCACTTTCCGTCACAGCAGTCATGTCGCAAATACCGCAATGCTGTTTCTCGAAGATGCCAATCGCGTCACCTATTCCCTTGCCCGACATGTTCCCGTCTCCGTCTGCACCAAAGACTTCTTCGGCGGCTGCGCTCAGAGACCTGGGCTCGGGCAGCGTCTCCCCTGATAGGAACTTCGATACCAGGTCCAGACCGGTAGCAGTGACAGTGGAGGGGTAGGCAGCGAGATCAGTCCCGTCGAGCAAGAAGAATTTGTGCGCTGCGTTTGAGGACGCAAGAGCAGAGAGTAGTTTGATTCGGATCCACCGTGTCTGCCGTTTCGAGTACTGGCGCGTTGCGGCTTTTGTGCATTCGACTGCTTCCGCTAGTGCTTTGGCCTCTTCGATAGAAGTTGACGGATTAGAGTCTTCAGATGCGGAAGGAGCCGCAGAGTCAGATGATCTAGATAGGAGATCGTTGTAGGCGAGGAACTCTTTATAGCCGATGGCGATGAAGATGCCACTGGTTTTGTCGAGGGACGGATTCTCTGCGGCATAGGCGGAGAGGGTATGCACCTCATCGAGCAGGCCTTGTGTAAGCATCTTATCGACTCTATTGTTGAGCCTGTCTGGCAAGGTGGTAGGTCCGCAGTGGACCCAGAGGACGAGCGTGTCTGTTCGTAATTTTGAGTTCGAGGTCGCTGCGGTATCCGTCTCGTGATGAGGAGATGAGCCTTGGTCTATGACCTGCGACGTGGACGATTCGGCACGCTGTGCTGCATAGATCTCGGAAGCTGGTCCGCCGGTCTGCAAGTAGATCTCTAGACTGCGCCGTATCTTGCGTCTGTCTTTTGGGTGCCATCGGTTTGCCATAACTGGATCCACTTTGGCGAGCTCGGACAAGATGTCCTCTGTCGCTCCGTCCAGGATGGGCCATTTGGAAGCCGAGTCTGTGGCCACATCCTCGTTGTCGGGACTAGAGTGAGTAGCGAGCGACTCGTGGAAGAGGAGAGCTTGCGTATAGTAGTGCGTGCCGCCCACCAAAATCGGAAGACGACCACGACTCCGGATCTCGTCTATGATCTTCATAGCAGACGTGACAAAGTTCCCTACTGTCCAGGTAGGTTGATCCAGCTCGATACAGCCGAGTGAATGGTGAGGAATGCCTTGCTTCTCATCTTCAGGTATCTTGTTCGTTATGATAGGCAGGCCAGAGTACAGCTGGAGAGCGTCCCCATTGATGATCTCGCCATTGTAGCGGAGGGCGATATCAACCGCAAGCTACGAATAGTCTCAGTTACATTTAATTTCAAATCTTGAATAAATTATGTTGTAGTACTTGAGATTTGCCAGTACCTGTCGCGCCGACTACTGCGATCAGAGGCGCACGCGACATTGCAGTCGAATGAGCTCGTTTGAATAAATTTGGCCAGCATCTTATCGATCGGCTGGCCCACTGACGGATCATCCATTCATGATATCCTGTACCCGGTCGTTGGTATGCAATTGTGGTCGTATGATGTAGTGAAGAAATATAGACTAGCAGCCGGTGTCTCAGCGGCCGAAAATGGTCAAGTTTGGCTTGAGTTGCGGTGACGATGCAGAGAACAGACGATATGAGACGACCATCGCAGCGTTTGGATTCACGAAGCAGCTTTTCTTTTCATACCTCTGACTTTCAATCTCCTCGTCTTCCTAGCCATCTGCACACATCTTCTGAAATCAGCGAAATTCGGCATTGGAAGTACACAGCGAGACACCGGCGACCACATCTACCAGCGTACCTATCAAACACACAATTCTGAAATATTGCTTCGAGCTCTAGACGTACACAGAAACACTCTTTCAGACGAAAATATCATATCATAATGGCCGCCCAAGCTCCACAACCGCGACCTTCGATAGCAACCAAATCTCTCACTTTCACGTTCCCGGACAGGACGACTGGACTCACAGATGTCAATCTCGATCTCCCACCGGGAAGTCGCACGCTCCTCATCGGCGCCAACGGAGCAGGCAAGACCACACTGCTACGCCTCCTCAGCGGTAAACGCATGGCGCCTTCCGGCACGGTCTCCATTGGAGAAGTCGACCCTTTCTCACAAGGCCTCGAAGGCGTCACCTACCTTGGTCTGGAATGGGTTCTGAACCCAATCGTGCGCAGCGACATCGACGTGCCGACTTTGCTCTCGTCAGTCGGCGGTGATGCATACCCAGACCGTCGTGACGAGCTGGTCGAGATTCTGGACGTCGACCTCTCGTGGCGTCTCCACGCTGTCTCCGACGGCGAGCGCAGACGTGTACAGCTCTGCATGGGTCTCTTGAGGCCCTGGAAGGTACTGCTTCTCGACGAGATTACTGTAGATCTGGACCTTTTGACACGCCACAACTTCCTGCAGTTTCTGAAGCGTGAGACGCAGAGCAGAGAGTGCACCATTGTGTACGCCACGCACATTCTTGACAATCTCGCCGATTGGCCCAGTCATCTTGTGCACATGAGTCTGGGACGGGTGAAGAAGTGGGGTCCTATCGATGAGTTTGAGGCGGATGCCGTGAAGGCCGGAAAGTCCGCTGACGCGGCGAGCGGCAACAGTAAATTGGGTCAGTTGGTGTTGCAGTGGTTGAGAGAGGATCTGGCGGAGAGAGGCCCGAGACGTGGATTTGCTGGTGAGGGAAAGACGTACGAGAACCACGAGGGCAAGGGTGGTTATGGAAATGAGAAGAGGGCGTAAATGGTCAACGGAAGTTATGGATGGACCGATCGGCCGGCCCTGTGAGGCTATGACCTCCATCTCAACATGTCCTGTTGGCTCAACTTGCATCAAGCATGGCGTTCAGGAATACCCCTGGTGGCTGAACGAGGCATTTCAACTCGCCTCCAGCATGTTATAGACGTGTTCAACCAGATCACAATAAAGCGAAGCATTTAAAAAGAAGTAGCAAATGAGACCAAAAGATCCAGGACATTCTATGGGTATATCATCCAATCATCTATCATCCAAGCCTTGTCTAATCCGTACCTGCCTCAACCGGACAAAAGACCCTTGGTCGTCGAAGGTAACCAATCGTTCGAGAACAGATAGAACCAAAGCCCGATGCCCAGCATAATGCAAATCGTTGCTCCGAGTGGATGCACGCCCTGAGTAGGATATGCATACGGCATCGCCTCCCTGTTCTCCTTGATACGCTCATAGAGAGGCTTCTTCTGTTTCATATCCAATAGTCCTCCTTGACTACCTTGTTTGACATTCTCTACCCGAGCAGCGGTACCGAGTTCTTCGTCCAGTGCCTCCACCAGTCCGATGCAGTTCGTGAAGATTGTCTTGGCTTCCGCGATGACTTCCTCCTTCTCTTCCGGCGTGAGCATCTCGTCAGCTTTGGCTAACCTCGTCTTGAAATCAATCTTGATATCCTCCCCGTCGCGGTCGCCGTCGAAACAGAGGAACGAGACACCAGGTGTAGTTTTCTCCTTTCTCAGCTGGCTCTGCAACGTTGGTGGTATCCGCCAGAAGTCGGCGCCTGCGTCTCCTAGTTGCTGCCGTATCCACCTTCCGCCTGAAAAGGTCGCCATGTACATGACCCAGGAGTATGCAAGTAGCACATGCGGTCTCTGCTTGATAGCTTCATATATATGTGATGAAAAAGCCCGCGACTGCTTGTTCTGTCCTGCATCTTTGCTTACTCCAAAGGTCGTTTCGAGGTAGGATATATCCGACTCCAAGCGCTGCGTTCGCCATAGGCCAGGCGGGACGAGTGTGGAAAGGTAGCGGTGTATTTGCTGCGATCGCTGTTGCGGTTGACCATTTGTGCTGTTCTGGTCGCTCAACGTTTGAGAGATGAGATCCTGCCAGGCATCCTCGAAAGCGAAGTAGACCTGTGCAAAACTCTTAATTCCATGGGCGTAGAGTGAAGGGTCCTGTGCGTAAATAGGGATGGCGAAGGCGAGACGAGTCGTAATTAAGCGGTTCAATTCGGTATGGAGTTTCCTGCAGGTCACCAGTCAGTCTGCACGTCTCTTCGTATGAAAATCTGTTGCATTCTTACCTCGTCGCCGCATTGATCTCGTTGGAGAGAGTGGCTAAAGCCGGAGAAGGTAGCGGGGAGATCAGAGGTGGTGTGTTGCCGTTTGAGCCAGGCACAGCGGTATCAATCACCTGCAGTCGTGACATGCTAGGAAATGAATGTTGAATTGTAGGATTAGGAACATGATACAAGACGTAGGGGCACTCTAATCGCCATCGTGTCGCGTGATAGACGTAGGAGTAGGGGACTCAACCACATGCCGATTGCGTGCGTCCAAGACTTTGGTTCATCGGCACGAAACAGCCCGACGTCGATCGCATCGCAATCTTGGTAATAGATCTGGTCTTTTCTGACTGGCAACGGTCATGTCCATCTACCAAGGATGGCAAACATTTGGCAATTTCGAGTTCAGTGCAATATCGATGGTTGAATCGCGTGCTCAAGTGGTGCGTTGCACAAAAGAGCGGACAATCAGCCCGAGAGAGTGATCGGGCATTGCACTTCGACATTCTGACGTGAAATTCGCGAGACAGTACGATCCTTCCCTTCGTACGAATATACGAAAATGGACGAGAACATAGGTAATGTTGAACTTCATGCCTGTTGCGTGAACTATCGAATACTAAGGAAAACTGGCAATCTTGACTACCTCTCCTTCATCAATTACTGCAGCCTATTGCCAGTATGAAACCAACCCCTGTTGCTACGATGCTGCGCCAGAGGCATTGCATTGCTGTAGTGGTATCATGAAATACACCCAAAAAGCCAAAACGCGAAAACTGCTGCTCGACGAATGTGCGTCTAACCATCTTCATCATGAGACCAAGATCAATCTACTTCGGGGCATCCTATGCGCGACCGGAGAAGACTGGGTTGTTCTTGCCGAGAGTGGTGCCCTGGTGCTCGCCAGTTGGTGCCTCGGACTGGGTCTCGTTCCTGAAAGCCTGGTCGACTTGGTTTCCGAAGCTGTCAGTGTTTCCAGCAGTGCGGGTGGGGAGGCCAGAAGTAGCACCGAGGCCGCTGTTGTCGTAGCCAGAGCCCATGCCACGGTTGTCGTAGTTAGAGCCTTGACCCATACCAGGCTCGTGGGCCATGCCGGCAGCAGAGCCAAAGGTGTTGCTACCAGTGGAGCCAGTGTTGTAGCCGGAGCCCATGCCAGAGCCCATGCCGGAACCCATGCCAGAGCTCATGCCGGAACCCATACCGGTGTTGCCAGAAGAGCCATAGTTGGAACCCTCGCCAGTGCCGCGGCTGTCTTGACCGCCCTGGGTGTTACGAGGAGTGTCATGGACCTTTGGAGCCGGAACATGTTGACGCTTGCGGGTGACTGGAGCCAGTCTTGGCAAGTTGGAGGACTCACGGGCAGAGCCAATGGTGAAGATAGGGGACTCCCACTTCTCACCCTTCTCAGCCAACTCCTTGTACTCGGTGGCCTTGGTGCTGATGCCACCTGGAAGCTTGATGTTAGGGAACAAGCTGCTGCGGGTGTTGACGGCCACGTTGACCTGCTTGTCGGAAGCCTTCTCCTTGGCCTGCTGGGCCTTCTTGTCCTTGGTCTGGGTGACGTAGTCTTTGGCACCGTTGGCGTAACGAGAGAAAACGTTTGGAGCATTCTCTGGGTCGTTCTTGGCGTCGTTCTGAGCACGCTCGGCGGTTTGGTGGATCTGGTAAAGGATGGCATCGAGCTGGTGGATGTTGTCACGGACCTGCTTCTCGACAACCTTCTGGATGACTGGAACCATGACCTTCATGAGCAGAGGCTTGAAGAGCTTGAACAGAAGCTTGTGGTTGGACTTCTTGAGGATGATGTTCATGTTCTTGATCTGGACATCAACGGTGTTGACCTTGAAGAAGTGGGTTCTGTCCGTCTTGTCGGCGGTCTCCATGGCCACCTTGAAGCTGAGACCGGAGCCAGCGAGGATGACGTCCATAACACCCTTGTCGTGAACAGATGGGAAGCCCTCCTTCTTGTTGACGTAGTAGCTGACATCTCTCAAGTCGCACTGGATACCAGAGACCGACAACATGACCTTGTTCTTGTTCTTGTTGGAGATCTGGCGACGGCCCCAGCGCCAGTAGTTGTCGCTGCCAAACTCAAACACATTTGGAGCGAGGTTGTCACCTTCGAGGACCAAGTTCTCGACAACGCAGTCGATCATTGGGTCAGAGTACTCGATACGTGGGATTGGGACGTAGCGGATGTTCTCGAAGAAGCCTGGAATGATGACCTCAGACAGATCCTTGAGCAAGTGTGGCTTGAAGGCAGCCTTGCCGTTCTCGTCGTTACCGAGGTCAAGGAACAGCTTCTGCATGGCATCGCCGAAGGAACGGTTTTGAGGGTCCTTGTCGAACTGATCGCCGATGAACTTGAACTCGTCAAGAACGCGGTCAGTGTGCTCGCGGTAGCGGTCGCGGAGGAGGAAGTCACCCTCGTCGTAGATCTTGTTCCACTCCTCTGTTGCAGAATCCTGGAGGACGTAGCCCTGTTCTTGCAAACACCTGCGAATGTAGCGGTCGACTCTTTGGAACCAATCCTTGAGGCGACGGTCGTTGTTAGCGTCCTGGTAGATTTGGTTGATGGAGTCCATGAGGTCATCGAAAGAAGTGCTGTTGGCAAAGCGCTCAAGAAGGGTCTTTATGTTGGTCAGCATGGGCTGACTAGTTTGGAGGAAGTCTGCGTAAATACCTTGAGGTCAGTTTCAACGCGCTGCAATGAGTCGTCACTGTGGGCACCTTTAACAGTGCCAGCACCCTGGCCGGCAAGGTTACGGCCGTGGCCGGCGTACTCCTCAGCAAGGCTGAGAAGAGTCTCGATAGCCTGCTGGTCTGGAATTGTGTTAGCAGATGTAACAAAGATAGGTTCAGATGGTTCAAACAACTTACAATCAGAGTGACCCTGAATCTCAGCGATCATCTTCTTCAGTCGCCAGACGGTCTGCTCGCGACGCTCTTGTGGCATCTTGCTCTTGAGGTAGTTGCTGGTACGCTCCTTGGTCTGATCCTTCTTCTCCCTAGCTCTGTCTTGCATGTTGCCAGCGTTCTCCTGGTCCTCATCTGGGACGTTCTGCTTGGCGACACCCTTGAGGTGGTCGAGACCAGAACGGGCACCGTGCTTAGCGTCAACGTCGTTACCTTGGTCAGCGGCGTTTTGACTCTTGTTGGCGGCAGCCTTGACGTCATCCCTGCTGAAAGGCTTCTTCTCGTTAAAGGTCTGCTTGAGGGAGTCCCTGGAGAGGTCTGGGGTGTCGTGCCAGGTGTTGTCCTCAGCAGGCTCGTCAATGTGCTCAAGAGCCTCCTGGTCTGGGTTGACCTTGTGAGCGGCCTTCTGGGCAGCGTCACCAGCCATGTCACGAGCGAGGAGCTGAGCATCGTTGACTGTCGTGGGTTAGCAGAATTCATGCATTTGCAATGACATTGTACATACGGAGCTTTCTGAACTGGCCGTTGCTGATGAGCAACGTTGCGAGTGTGCGAAGACCATCGAGGGCCTGGTTACCGTGCTGCTTGGCAGTGTTCTTATCAATTGGAGCATTTGGGGTGGAGGCGTTGCCACCGCTCATTTGCTGAGTCTGCCAGATGAAGTCCTGGAGAAGGTTGCCCTCGTTCTTGGTGAGCATCAAGATCTTGGCCTCCTCGATGACACGACGGAAGTCAGCAACGAGATGCTGGCCTTCTTTGGAGAGCTTGCTGGAAGGACTTGACAGGGCCTTTGAAGCCAAGACGCTGTTCAAGGCAATATCAATCTGCTTGTTGGTTGGAACCTTGCCATTGGCAAAAGCTGCGAATTGTCAGAGCTGTTTCGATTGATCAAATGAAGCACATTTGATGAACGCAACAATCACGACGAGTTCGCGACGAGTCGCGGCGACCAAATGCGATGGATGACAACATACCTGAGTAGATTCCATAGAGCTGGAGCTTGTTGTTGACATCCTGCTCCTTGATCTTGAAGTTGGTAGGTACGTTGACAGCGGCACCAGAAGACATGATTGCGGTTTGGTGATCGTCAGAGGTGAGGTGATGGTTGTTATGATTGAGTGAACTTGATTAGGACGTAATTCCTGGTCGTCGTAAACGCAAACAAAAGGGGTATCAAAAATGGCAAAATTAGTTGAGTAGAGTAAAGGTGTATAGGTTGTGAGAGGGAAGATTTGGTTTTGTAGGAGGAGACAGGAGGGAAGAAAGGCACGGGCAGATGTATTGTGCAGCCGGTGCGGTCCCAGTTGGCAGGTTCAAGGTTGGGGTGGGTGTTGGCGCATCGCATCACATCACAGAAAGCGGAAAGTGTCAATGACGGCGATACGTCATAGCGGGCGATCGATGAGGAGAGCTTTGACCTTTCCCAGCTTGGAAGCGACGGAAGAGACACCCCTAGCCAGAACAGGACAGCTCGATATTTTCATTATTCCTTGAGCTGCCTAAGTGATAACGCTACAGTGGCTTTCATGAGATCTGTTCATCATGAGCATCTGGCGTGTCCTTTTTCGTCGAGCGTCTACAGTGCTACAGCTACGAGTGTTCATGTCTGACCTGGAATGAAACTGAAGTCAATGGCTGGTAACCCCATGCAACAAGAAGCCAGGATCACAAGAAGGGGCAGAAGGCGGGCAAGTACAGCCAGGGTTGTGGACCCCAACGGTTGTGGCGCGTCTCGACGCAGACCAGTCGAGCATTACGCCACATCTCTTGAAGACAGACATCACGCATCGCGCGTCAGTACATTAACATCGGACACGTTTGGCGGGTCGAGGTCGCTACTGCAGTCTTTAGTGCGACGACTGTCGACTCGTGCGAGATTTGCACATGGATCCCGCCGGTAATTCCACCTGCACTCGAGTCAAGTCTCAGGTCTCGCCTTGGTTGTGAACTTCGAAGCGCTCGCGCAGCCTACGTCGTGTATGTACTATCGAATGCGCGTGGTCTAGTCTATTTTGGTTTGTAGCATTCCGGTATCTCTACAATTTGCGATCCCATGTCGGTAACATTAATCTATTACCCAAGCGAATCTACACAATCTGGATACCTACAAATGCGACACTGAACAGAATACGGCCGCGCTATAATACGTGTCGCGATCGAAATTGGAATCGCTGGAGACGCCGTTAGGCGTTGGGTGTTGCGGGGTCTGAATATCGACGATGGCATCAGAGGTTAGACCGAGGTGGACCTTTTAATCGGGGGTAAACGCTTAACGATATGCATTACCCGGTATGTGTAGACACAGCTTCTCGACAGCAACCAAAGAGAAGAGAAAAGACATTTGTAAAAGAGCAAGGGATCGAAGGAAGAACTGCAGTAATACAGGTGGGCATAGACGTTTCGCTTCTCGGAATCGAGGTCACTTTCGAAGCTACACAGCGCAACCGGCAGCCATTCCTGTTCGTCCTGAGATGACCGACGTGGACAAGTGACTTCGCTTGGTCTGGACAAGACTGAAAGGAGGCTGTGGTGGCAGAGGTACCTTCCACAATGCTGCAGGGTTGCGCCGAGCGAGGTTGGTGATGCAGGGCACTAGGTACGGTCTTGTCAAGATGGCAGGAAGGGGCTGACATTGAGCAACTCTTAGACGCTGCAGTTCGGAGAGATGATATATAAGTCGCAATCAGATATTATTTGCAGAGATACTGGAAAGTAGTTACCTGCGTTGAGCTCGACATTCGACTCCTTGAAGTACGCTGCGAGCATTGCGACTGGTGGTGCATTGTTTGCCTGCATGAACGTGATCCGACCTTCGTTTTCCTCGGGGCTTCACATCATGTTCTCTCCGCAAACTTTGAAATTTTACTTTGAACCTTCAAACAGCTGGCTGCTCGCAACACCATGACACAGCATAACGTCCAGATAGCGCATGAGTATTCAACCATCCATTAGAGACGAAGGCGAATCTACTCACATCTCGAGCCTCCACAGAAAGACAATCTCGGCCCAGATCCCGCCTCCACGAGGTCCATCTCGGATCCCTTTTGCGATCTTCTGTCGCTCAATGCTCCGTCTTCATCCCTGCATGCCACGAGCCACTGTGGCTGTGCACCACGTTTTGTGTGACGTAGCGATTTGCGCATAACATTCCGTGCCATCGCGGCTTCGTGTCTTTTTCTGATGATGATTGCGATTGTTGTGTTTCGAATGGTAAGCCAAGGCGGTTTGCATTTTCTGGTGCCGAATGCTAATGCGCGTCCGCGGGTCATTATGTCATTGATCGTGAAAATGTCTTTGGCATGCGATTATGGTCGCGTGATGGCAGTTGTGCATTCGTGCGACCGAATTGCGGTGATGGTAACATAACTGACGGCCCGTGTGGCAGACATAGCAATGCGACAGACGACGAATACTATGGTTTGATTGTCGTCTGGAAGCTGGATGTTTCCGTTTCAGTGCACTACCCTGTGCAATGGAGCTTTACATAGGAAACGTCTTTGTCGCATTGCTTGTCCCCTTTTAACGTAGTCGACTGACCTCTGCGACAGACATAGAGCGAGATTGAGCGAGCTTGTCGTCGACAATGCTGCATGTAGGTAGTCTTGCTGTGCAAACTGGAAGTCTTCAAGCTATCTTTGATGACGTAGGCATGTATTCGTCTGCTCGAGCAGTGTAATCAGAGTCCACCAATGTACAGACAGTGGGATGTATGACGATAAGGAAGTGAGGTTCGAGAATGAGATGAATTGTTCATCAATGTAATAAAAAGTAACAAAAGGTGATATCGTAGCAATGTGCCATGAGGGCCAATCCATTCCGCTGGCAGCCTTTCCTCCATCCAACGCCTTGCTAGTGGTCAAATGAAACATCAGAAAACATCGAGTGGAATCGTCGCTGGTCGCTTTTCAAAATCCGCAATCGCAATGAGCAAATAATGGGGTATCCTGTCGTAGCAAGAGAAAAGTACAAATATCGAAAAGTCGCGTTAGTTGAGGTGAAGATGCTCGATGTCCTCGTTCAGGTCGTCGCCGTGGTAGTCCTCAACGTGGAGGTATCTTGGTGGACTCGCTGGCACATCTTCGTAGAGCGGTGGTTGTTCGTCGTCCCAAGCAATACCCATTCCAGCTCTTTCCGTTACTGCAATGTTGAATTGAGTGCGAAGAACTCGTGCAGCGCCTGTCGGAGTCGCCTGGTTGGGCTTCTTGTTTGGTGCCCATTCCTCAGTGATGACCAGCTCTAGGACAAGCGTGTGTCTGATTTTGAGACCGTTTGGGGCCTCGACGTCGATGTTTGGCTTCAATCCGGAGTCAATCGAGCAGACGAAGTCGCCTTCGATCTGGCTGTCTTCGAAGTCGGTTTTCCATCCAGATTTGATCTCGTCCTCGCCAATGCAGCGGGTGTGTTCGTGGGCAATACCCTTTCCCTCTCCGCCGACCTTTTGTGCGTGCTTGTGACATGCGGGTGAGATAGTAGTTTCATGTTCTTCGACGCGCCATGTCATCTTGCGCAGCCTCCATCGATTTTGCGTCTCGTCGCGCTTGGTAGTGATGCCAGACATACGAGCATACACGTTGAAGTCGCCAATCGGGTGGATGACAGAAGGCAATGTAACGTTGAGTGTGAGGTTTGTTGGTGGAAATATGCGGACCGAGTTCTTCTCGCTGCCTGGAGGAACGGCACGGTTAATGACCAATTGCTTGGTAATATCGAATGTCTCTGACTTGGTTGAGACGGCTTTTGCGACGAATTGGTAGTCGACGTTGCCAATGTGGCCGTGAGTGGTTACCGGAAGATGGCCAGGAATCAGATAACTTGCGGGAAACTCGTGCTCGCCGATAGCGAAACTGGTTGGTCCTGTGAGGAATGTCCACTCTTTGAGTGTGGTGGTCTGCATCGTGCAATCTGGGCATCTGTCGGAGACTGGTCTCTTGGTGGATGAAACAGCATTGAGTTGCAGATGGAACGTCGTCAAAGTGACGGGCGAGTTGCGAACCAGCATCTTGATCTTGCAAGAGTACAGGGCACCCGAGGAATGTTGTGCGTCGCCAATGAAGAGAGCTGGGGGCGACTCTGCGATTATTTCGAGCTTGACATGCTTCGCGCTGGCTTCTCGCCTCTCTTTTTCCTTCTTGCCGTCTGAAGAGTGACGTCCGAACGCCGAGAGACTGGGCTTCTTGATGTGGTCCATTCCGTCAATGTCCAGGACCGGTGGTCCGTAAGAATGACTTCTGTTCTTGTTGTTGTTGTTACTTGGCCGTAAAATTGGTGAAGCAAACCCTCCGAGGATACGAGCGGGCATTGCGTGTCGCAAGTCTCGTACCTCTTCGTGAGAGTGCGGGATATGATGCGAACTGCGACAATCGCGCGGGATGATCGACAGTGCAGTTGTTTGCGGAGTGCTTGGTATTTTCTCGAAAGATTCGGCGTGTTTGCAATTGAAGTCGATGAATGGTCGTGAGTTGTAAGGTTAGGGAACAGTGCAAACAAACGACGGGGGATCCATTGGTAATATTATTAAAAGGGTTGCAGAGACTGATCAACAAGGAGTGAGCTGGTCCGGTCTAGCAGTCATGACCTGACCAAACGGTTCATAGCCAAGCTTTCGGACAAATAAATGTAACCGTACAGGCCGCCCTAGCAGGAGGTTATTTCGTCGTGCGGCTTTGGGAAGGCGCGAGCTAGCCCTCTAATGGCAGTTCCTTCCTGTTTGACGCGGGGTACGGCGTTCGCATTACATGAAATGGTGTACTTCACACCGCATAGAAGAGTGCATATTTCTACTGTTTCACCTTCATGATCCGCTCCAGTGCCTATACCCGTTCCCTCTGCATATCCTGTACGTACAAGAAATGTGCAGAGCGACTCACTGCGCACCACGTGTACTCATTCGGCATCCAGGAGTCAGCCAAGGTCAGCCAGATCTGCTAAGAGAACCCGTTGCATTCGATCCATAGTCCGGCACGAAGTCAATATTTACAACGCCGAGTTAATTCTACCGGCGTTCTGTCTCTTATTACTGTAAACGACGGCCTTTCCCCGCGTTGTGGCGATCCGGAGGTCTTGTGACATACAGAACAAGAACGTCTTCTTCTGCATTTCCTTCATCTCCGGCTGTCTGAGAGATACTTCTTGAGCGTGAGGTCGACGGTACGGTCAGACTTGCTACTCATTCTTGTAGCCCACGGGTCGCCCTGTGTCGGAGTCACGAACGCGTTACGACGCCAGGCGGTGAGGGCTGCATTGAAATCCATTATTCTTAGGTAACGACATCCACCACGTGCGTCCACATGAAGTTGAAAGGGATGCTGAAAATTCTGCCCCCGGAGTTGTCGCTTCACCAAGAGACCGGTTTGTTCAACTTGTCTGTGCATGCACACGCAATTCGATCCTTAATTCGCCCAAACCACACGGCTTTCTGGTGTGCCATTCAATCCGCAATAAAATATCGGCTTCGGATAGTAAATATCGGCGATCGCGGGAAATCTCTTCATCAGAAAGCTTCTTTAGGAGACTGCAACCAGAAGAACCTTGCGCAGGCGAACAACCTTGACATGTAAAGATTTTCAGCTCCGATCGGAGGCCGCCGACAGAGCACATGGTCCGAGTCTTTAAGCCGCTAGAAACCGAGGACGATCCATTGTGTTACAAGCGTCGAGTCTCACACACGGACTTCAACGAAGACGTTATTTGAGCTGCCAAGAACACTACAAGATGTCTGGAACGATCTGTGAAGCACGAGTTGCAATTGATATTCACTGTAGTCTTTGATACACCACACCCGTGTGATTGGGTACGATGCAGCCCCAAGGAACGTGAAAGGAGCACACTGAATTTATATGATATCTATCGCTTGACACCAGCAAGCATCTCAAAGGTCAGTCACATCACTCCTTTGGATCTCTTCCGCCATGTCTCTTCATCTCCGCCTCGTAGTGATCGTCGTCCTCCAAGTCGAATGGCAGTGGCTTAGTGATAGGGAACATGTCGAGGCCCTTCTCCTCGAGAAGCTTCAGACGGGCTGCGGTAGCCGGGCGAGACTTGTTGATACTGTAGACGGAGATACGGTGACAAGCGGATGTGACGTGCAGATCCCAGTTCCTACGGGTCTTGTTAGCTACTTGACTCTAATTTGGGCAAGAAAGATACACACCAAGCAGAACGCTGGAAGGTGGGCTGGGTGTTCAGCGAGCTGTCCCAGGTACGGACGACGAATTCGAGCCAGCCTTCCGCATCGCAAGGAAAGTCCCAAGCCCAGACTCTCCAACCGTAGTAGTACTTGTGACTGAGGTTCTCTGGCGGTACCTCGTACCAGATGTTGCCACCATCGCACGAAAGCTCGACACGAGTGGGCCAGTTGCCTGGTAAGGAGATTAGCAACCCGACCTTTGAGATCGGATTTCACCTTCACATACCGCCTCCACTAAAGGCCCAGCCTGTCATGTGAATCTTGCCGTCGTGAATGATCTGCGCCTTGTCGACCGGAGCCATGATGGCTGAGGAAACAGGCATGTCTTGAATGCTGAAACCGTTCGAGTACTGTGCGTTCTGCTTGCCGATCTGAGCAGTGTAGTAAAGATACTCTTTCTTCTGCACTGGAGCTTCGCTTGCACCTTGGATGACCTTGATCCTGGTCAACCATTTACAGCTACGAGCGCCGATGACTCCGAAAACGACTGCTCTGAGGGGGCCACCATGGATACGTGGCAGCGTCTCGCCGTTCATTTCCCAGGCGAGCATGACCTCGTGGCGCTTGACCTTTCTGTACGGTACCGATACAACGTAGTTGTACACCTTGCCTGTAGTAGTCATCAGCCTCGTTCAATGAAAGGATAGCCGGTCATGAAAATGTCTGACCTTTCTTGAAGTAGGTGTCGGCGCCATAAAACTCAACGTGTATGTCGTCCTCGTGAACTAGGCCTGTTGGCGAAAATCAGCAACTAATTAGAGGAATAGCAATGACATGTGGTATACTTACCACCACATTTCTTGATGAGCTTCTTCAAGCTGATACCGCGCCAACGAGCATTGCCAATGGCACCCTCACTCCATGGCGCATTGATGAGCTCGTCTCCGTCTCCAGGATATTTGGTGATTTGCTCGAGACGTCGAGTTCCGGAGCATTGAAGAGATACAACATGGCTCACTTGTGGGAAGACACTCTCATCCTGGAGGTCGTTCAGGGTAAACGTCTTGGGGTTCTTGACTAGGCCCTCGACCTCGACAAAGTATGCTTCGGGGTCGATCTCCGGCACACCACCGTGGTTGCGTATGAAAAAGTCCTTGTTGTCGGTGAACTCGGTCTTGACGAGACGGTCCTACCAGATGTTCAGCTCATGTTCATTCGGCGATGAAGCTTGTGGCCGATGGTTCATATGGGGGATCATACCCTTGGTGGTTCTCCGTTGTAAGGAAACTGCAGCACGTGGATCATGTCTTCTGACTTTTCACGCTGGACATATTTCCAAGATATACCAGGCAATGGTTCTATAGTTGGTCCCAGGGCGGTGTGATATTGCTTCCATCTTTCACCCGTAAGGATCGGGTTAGTGTTTGGCAATGGAGCAAACTGGAATTCTGGAGCCTGTTCGGGTGAGTTAAGTTTCCAAGCCGGCGATAACATATATTCTTCGACAGCAACATACTTCCGGAAAGTTGTACTGAGCCAAGATCTCCTCGGCCTTCTTCTTCTTCTCGGGGTATCTCTCCCACTCTATATAACCTCCCCAACCTTCTCTCTCTTCAGGAAAGAGTGGATCTGGGAGCTTCTGCTGCACCGTCTGGCGCAGCTCGAGGCCTTTGTCGGTCTTGATGGTATTGGTCATTGCACCTACTGTTACCTTTGGTGAAAAGAGGGATGGGGAGAAGGAGATATGTAGGATATTGACTTATCTTGACAACTGGGGCGCGGGAGACAGGCACAACTTGCAAAGTCCGATCTGCCAGGAACCATTGTTTCCAGAGGACTATTTCTACACGTCACTCTGAGAGCTGACGAGCTAGAGCGTGTCAAACATGGCTCGCGTTATAGCGCTCGCGTCGAATTGCTCATGATGTAGCAAGGAGAGATGAGACTCACGTGGGGCTTCATGTAACTTTCAAATGTCTGCCGGCGAAATGCTCGACTTTTCATGTCGCGATCATCTCCGGGTACTATATTTGTATATTGGTAGTGACGTAGTCATGTCGGCTACACTTATCCTTTCACAGAAGCGAACCTCGGCCGCGAAGCTTGATGCGAGTCTAATTTATGCAACTTTTTGTCCGCCGTCTATTTACGGATTTACGGACCCCAAGCATCTTCCTGCACACCACGCCAGCGGCAAATACATACCGTAGTTACGCAAGCGAACATCATGCAGAGGTTTGGACGGACTGCATTCCGGGCTCGCCCAACCCTTCAGACTCCTATCAGCGTGCACAAGCAGATCTTCGTCAAACGGTATTCGGACAAGACGGCGACGAGAGTGCCACCTCGAGGTCCAGTCCTGACTGAAAACACCCAGCGCCCAGATCTGGTTGACGCTGGTATAGAGAGGCCACAGATCGAGGGAAAGGCCGGCGGCATCGCGCCGCAAGTACTCGTCTTCCTTGCTTGCTTGATGGCAACGCCCCCCATCATCTATTACTACTGGCAATACCGGGAACAACACATGCGAGAGAAGAAGGAGGCCATGCTCAAGGAGATACAAGCGCGCGCCGCGCGGACAACCTGATGTCATGAATATACATATGGGTATTGGAACAAGGCTACGAAGAGTAGGAGAATTCGAGACCGACAGAACCCACAATTTGATCCCGCTTCTTGAGATCTAGCCCAGCACCAAAGCTCACCAAGACTTCTTTAATACGGCCTTCCCACAACAAGCTCATCTTCCAGTTCTGGTCGACCTTTGCCTTCAACACGCCGTCATAGTCATCTGGTACGGCACCTCCCTGCTGCCAATCGGGACGAATCATCCTCCGCGCCCAGGCAGTCTCCGGATCCATGTGCTTCCTCTTCCAAAGCTCCATACCAACCTGCACATCAGACTCGTAGCTGTAAAAGTTGAAATCGAAACGGGAGCACAAAGACAGGTCTGGACCGGCTTTGACGGCATAGCCAGAGCTAACATTGCCCATGAGAGGATTGACGGTCAAAGTCATGGTGTATGGGAAACTGGTATGAGATGGAAGAGTAGTGAAGCGAATGGCGGTCGACACTCCTCCTGATTTGTTGATGGGGGAGAAGTAGGCTTCCGCGCCAGCACTCAGGCGACCATGCTGAGGTTCGGTGGTACCAAGAATCGGACTAGGATCAATCGTGGTGCTGGGCATGAAAGTGTCCCTGCCTGGCTCGTATGCATCCTTGCGAGGATCACGACCAAAGTTGTAAAGCCCACGAACTCCCAGGAGAGAGCTGTCGGTACTGTACAGGTATTCGGTAGAGTATTTTCCATAGTCGTTCTGCAATAGAGCCAGTATCGCACCGCCATTGGGCAACATCGAGTCCGAGACGCATGACAGTCTGAGTGTTCGTGTCGGAGATATCCTTCTCAAGTAGAGGCCTTCCAATGTAGATCCAGGCAGGTAAAGCCGCCCATATAGCAAAGCATCTTTTCGATCAACTCTTTTCCCTTTCTGCCATATCTCCCACCAGGATGGCTCGTCTGACCTTCGTAGTTCGGCGATATACCTGTATCCTCTGATCCAGTCTTTCAGATTGACAGTATTACTGCTTGACGGAACACGCAGTCCAATTGAGGAGTACAGAAACGAGAGCGAGCCATCGACGACCCCTCGGTTCGAGAGAGTGTAAGAAGTCGCAGAGTTCGGCGTTGACAAGGACGATACGTTGAAACGCAGTCCCTTTGGAGTGGTAAAGTCGAGTAATGCGAGATTAGTTGCGGTCAAGGTGCCGTAGAAGTTGTCATTGTTCCAGTGGGATGCCGCGTAAAAGGCATGCTGGACATAGTCCATGAAGTCCAGCATTGCGCCGTGAGCAGTCCATAGTTCACCGCGACATGTTCCGAGTCGTCAGAACACAATGCGCCTCCGATTTAATGTTGATTGAATCAGAAACTGGTGTTTGCAAGGTCAGAGGTGCTGCACTGCTTGATTGAGCAGTCGGCCGTCCTTCTCCGCTGCTTGTCCGCCGCATCGGTGATACCGATATCATCCATCTTACCTCCGTCATCATATACCGTACCACCATCTTGTATCTTCTTACGCCATTATACCGGGCGCAGACTGGCGCTGACATGGCCTCGGAGTACGAGCCAAAGTTGAGCGACATCCTCCGACTCGCGCTGCGTGCAACCGCGTTCAGCGACCCCGAAGACATACACATCACCCCCCCCGGACAAAGAGAGAATCCGTCGATAAGGCTCTTGCTATGGGCGCGACGATTTATCCTCACCTATCAAGCAGTGCTTGTTGCTTTCCTGATCATCTTTGCAGCGCAGCAGTCGTTAGCTAGGAGATCGCGTGCACGGAAGCAGCAAGACAGGAGTAGGAAAGCCGATCAGAAACACTCTTTTGGAAGCGGAAACCAGCCTGACGATGCTAAGATATCGGCCGTAGCGAAAGATTACGAGAGGTCTACGATTACATCTTCTTCTGGTAGCAGCGCTATCGAGGGTGATGCCACACCACCAGCTACTGGCAATTCAACGATACTCACTGGCCAGGACGAAGAAACACCATTACTGGGTCGCGAAACAGGAAGCTATCGCAGCCCGAGGAGCACAGTATACTACACTCTTCGGTCATGGCTCATGTATCAGCCGTCGAATGTTCCTGTCGTGAACAAAGTCTTACCCTCGAACGCTACGACTCTACTGGTGCTTTTCTTTCTAGGCATCAACCTCTTCTACCTTTTCTTCAAAATACCATTCTCCATCTGGGCTTTCTTTCTCTTCGGCGACAGAGCTGGTCTTCTTTTCGTCGCCAATCTGCCCCTACTCTATCTTCTCAGCGCCAAGAATGGCCCTTTTCGTCTGTTGACGGGACACTCTTACGAAGGTGTTAACATCATCCACCGTAGACTCGGCGAATTCATGTGCCTCCTCGCAATTCTACACGGAATCAGCTTCATATTAGTCTGGTACTTTTTTCTCTTTCCTAGAGTTTCGTTCTTACAGCTTCTGTCTGAAAAGATCATCTGGCTCGGACTGGCCACTCTGGCATGCTACGAGTCACTCTACTTTACGTCGCTAGCTTCCTTCCGACAACGCTTCTACGAGGTCTTCCTAGCTTCACACGTCTTTCTTCAATTCGGAGCTTTAGGCTTTCTGTTCTTCCACCATCACGGTAGCAGACCATACGTCGGTGTCGCACTAGGCATCATAGTCCTCGATCGTGTCCTCTTCCGCGCTTTCATCAAGAGGAGAACAATTCAAGCCGACCTCACCGTCCCCGAGGATGGCGAAACAGTGCTCCTATCCGCAAACTGGTCGATCCCCAGCCGGACTCTTTTCTCCCGTATGTTCAACCACGACATCCTCCACGGATGGCAACCAACCGAACATATATACGTCTCCATTCCATCGCTTGGAGGCACACACGCCCTGCAAGCCCACCCTTTCACGATCTTCTCTGCCGCGCCCGACATGAGCAAGCCCAACGCACACGCTTGGCTCGACCTGGTTATCCGCGCGCACTCCGGCTTCTCCTCCCATCTTCTCCGCCACGCCCTCTCACACTCGACTACCTCCCTTCAAGTCGACGGGCCCTACGGTTCCCACCACGCATTGGAATTGCTACATGCTTCCTCCCTCTCCGTGGTCGTAGCAGGCGGCTCGGGTGTCGCGGTCGCATATCCACTGCTCTGGTCACTGCTGCACTCTGAGCACAAGACCAACGTTGTGTTTGTCTGGGTGATACACAGTGCGTTGCATCTTGAGTGGCTGGGCCAGGAGAGGCTAGATGAGCTTAAGGCACTCGGTGCTGAAGTTGTGATTCCTGGTCCTACTGCTCGGGATGGTAGGCCGGATGTTGGGGCGCTTGTCAAGGACATTGTGCAGAGAAGGCGCGTCGGAAGGGACGACAGTGTGGGCGTCGTTGTCAGTGGACCCGATGGCATGAACCGCGGGGTCAGAAACGCGTGCGCAGAGATGGTCGGCGAGGGCTTGGACATTGGCGTTACCATTGAGAAGTTCGGGTGGTGATCATAGGCCCTCGACACGAACCACTGGATAGCTAAAGGGTCCAAGCCACGTCACAGTACCTGAAATATTGCACGCTTCTTGGCGTAGCCTACAATCTCCGGCGCATGCATTGTGTATACAGAACTATCACGAATGAATGAAATGATCTTACTTGACAGTTCGGCTGGTATACTCTGTTGGTCGAAAGTATACCTTGACCGATCTCCTTACCGTCTTCAGTCTTGGACAGCGGTGTGGCTACCTCATGCGGACACTTTGTTCGACACTTCGCCGGACTCACTGCCAGATCATTCACCCCGTACTTCGCCAGGTACTGAATAACAGAACATACGATACGAAGACACATATTTCCTTCATTCAAGCTACATGTCATCAACGAATATGCAAATCGTGGTATCAAGATCGTGACCTCCTGTCACCTCGCCACCTTCCGCCGCGAATCCTTCTTCCCACCAATGGCGCGCCTCAAACTCCCCGTACGCAACAACCCACCTAGGTCAACCCTCGAGGGAAAGCCAGACTAGAGCACACCGCCCGGGAGACCGCGTCCATCCGCACTAGCACCACCACCGCCGACAGCGCCTTGCCCTGCCGCGGCACTAGTATGCCCACTCCAGCCCTCCTTGGCCGGACTCGCATGTTTCCTGAGCATGAACATCGGCTTCCGGCCCTCACGGTCGAGCTGCTTGAAGAGCATAAGTGGTTTCTCCTCTAAGCCGAGACAGCGCTCCTGGTCGCCGTGAACGATGTACAGCGCGTATTGCCGCCAGTCGTCGTTGATCTGGTAGCGCTTTAGCGCGACTGGCAGCACTTTGTGGCAGGGGTCTTCGATTGAGACGCGGAACGACTTGAAAATCTCGATGTTGTCTTTTTCTTTCTCGCGATGGGTCGCTGTTGAGGGCGCAACGGACGCCGAGGACGGTAATGGCGCAGTATTTGGGGGTCGTTCTGCTGTCGAGTAGTGTGAGGGATAGTGTGGATCTGTGTCGCCATTGTTGCGCAGAATGGATCGAGGAGCCGCGCTCGCGGTTGTGTAGGCAGGCGAGGTCGGTGATAATTGTGGTAAGGCGTTTGGTGAGTTTTGTGATGCGACATTCGCTGATAAATGATTCGATGCAGCCATGGCGGCGGCTGAGGGATCAAGTGACGAGGAATCTTGAAGAGCTTGTTGGCCTCCGATCATCGTAGGGGATGGGTTCTTGGGGGTAGGGTGGATGAAAAGCTTCTTAGTAGAATACTTACGAGACAAGCCAGTGCCCATCTTGTCAATCTTGAGGTCAGCCGGAGGTGTCGAGAGGGGCTGAGGTTGTTCGGGTAATGGATGTGATCGGTCCTTGGCCATTCTGACAAGCGGTAATGTTTCTTCGCGCAGCTTGCGATTCTCTTCCACAACGCGGTGAAGGTCCTCTTTGAGCACTCTAAGTTCCGACTCGGCGGCTATAATACGCTGATCACGCAATCGAATGGATTCAATGACTCGGGAAATGTCGTCCTGAGTCGCTTGCAGATCTCCCTGGTCGGAGGCAGCTACCTCTGTTAGACAATCGAAACTCAGATATCTGTCTCGTCTGCTCACATAATGGCACATAAGCATCTTCGTCAATCGGAACATTCTGCTTCATCTTCGTCTCGTAAACGGCTTTCAGCAGCGTAAGTCTGTGACCAAGACTGTTCATGCCAATGTCCTTCAGATCGTCGTGCATTATGCACGCGAGTGCGTCTCCAGTTATGTTTTCCTCTGCTTCGAATCAGCCTTGTTCTTCCGATACTTTCTTTTGTGTCCCGTACCTAGTACAGAATCGACATATTGCCCTAGTCCCAGACTCTTGAAATACTCGGCCGTCTCCTCCGCCGTCCACTGCGTGATGACTGTCGTAGGGCTGGCATAGCTGCCTCTCGAGTGCGTAAACGTCGTTGGAGTGTGTTCGGCGCTCGTCATGCCCTCGGATACCACGTCGTCCGGGGGTGGTAAGGCTACCGAGCGTTCAAATTCGTCGTCTGCGTCCGAGTCTGTATAGGTTGAGGTGTATGCCATTGTCGATCCCGGCGTCTCATCGGCGGTCTCTCATGCAAAGCGGACTCTCCAGTCTTGTGATACAAGGCGAGCGCGCGAAACACTGCAATCGCGTCTCGGTTCTTCAATGTCCAGTAGTTTGTCACGAGGCCTCGTAGGACTCGACAAGAGCAAGCGCGAACGCTCGTATGACGCGGTTCTTCTACACTACCATGCAACAATCGAAGATCAAGGAGAGCGAGATCGTGCAAAGCCACCTGTTGTACGCGAACGTCGAGTATTGCAGTCCTGATCCTTGTCTCGAGAAATGTCTAATAAATTGGTGACAGATGATGGCTTGTGGGCGAGTGTAGGCCTGCAATCAGCCGAACAAGGTATAGACGAAACAGCGGAGCGTTCCACAGGGAGGAACGTGGGAATGTGGACCTCGAGCGGTGATCTGCGTGGCTGAGCAGTGACAGGAACCGGGATGAATATGTAGTACTACCACAAAGACGTAGGAATGTAGCACAGTTCTGATCCAGACGAGCCGTGCCTTTGAGAGGTGCTGGAGTCGCGACGGTGGGATTGACGACAACGAATGTACGGTAGCGTGCGTACGCTATTGTCAGCGGAAGCAGAGGCAGAGACACACAACCGCCTATCGAAGCACGAGAGATCAGCAGAGGCTCTCGAAGCCGAAGCCGCAAGAGCCCCATCAAATCTCCGCATGTGGCAGGTATAGCCGTGAAGCACCCGACCACACGTGCATTCATTGTTCACCTCCGACTCTTTAACTTTCATCTCCAACCATCGACGTCGCCAGTCACAGAGCACTCCTCGTTCTCTGTCGCATAAACAGTGCTATTGTTGACAGAAACGATTGTTGACGGACCCGAAAGTGCCAAAAATTCTCCGAAGAGCACGCGACACAATCTAGGCACTGGCCAAGAGCGAATACCAGAACTCATCATGTCGCAAAAGGTCGCTGTCAACAACGATTCGACATACGCCTCGTCATCTTTGCAGAATCAACTCACGTCTGGCCTGATCGCCAATGGCTCGATTCCGAACATTCAAGCAGCTCTGCTCCACGAACTACAAGCCTCTGGATGGACTGCGAACATGCGCAGCTACATCGTTCAGCTCATGCGAAGCGGAGAATGCACAAAATACGATGACCTTATGGACAAAGTGTTGGAGGAGTCAATGAAGGGTATCATGGCAGACAAAGACAAGGCAAAGCCCAATGGTGCGACCACGAATGGAAAGCTGGCCAGCGGTGATATGAGGATCCCCGAAAACGCCTTCAAGGAGGGAATCAAAGTGGTCAAAAAGGAATTGGAGAAGATCTGTGAGGTTCAGAGCAAATGAGCCGCGGGATGGATGTTACACAAGTACAGCACTTGACAAGAGTCGTACAATATGGTCCCAAAAAGAAAGAGGCATGCACAACTGGCAGGCACGGCCAATATCATTCTCGGAGGCATAACATCATACGCGAGGGCGTGACTCGCAATCTGGGTTCACAGCTTCGCACTGGCAGAGCTGCATTTTTACTCAGCTGCAAGCTTCAACATTCGGGTTGGTACTCTTACTTCGACCAGGCGACCTTGATAAACTCCTCAACATCGGAAAATAGCTCTTTTGGTCTCTCCATGGCAGCGAAATGTCCACCAGTCTCATGCTTGTTATAATGCACGAGGTTGCCCACGGTTGCGATCCAGGAAATCGGAATGGGTACAAGCTCCTTCGGATACCAGGAGAAGCCAAATGGCTTGTTCTTGAACGTGTCTCTCACCAGTTTGCTGAGGTGCTGCGCACGATCTGGACCATACATCTTCGACGATTAGCAAACGCATCTTGGCAAATGTGTGCAAGACTTACAGTTCGGTATGGATAGATGCAGCGTGGGAAGGTGTCGTTCAGCCAGTACAGAGATACCGACTCCAAAATCTGGTCGACTGGTGGGTCGTCATCAGACCATTCAAGGAACTTTTCTCCGATCCTGTCGAAATAAGTCAGTAAGCCATCTGTCATTCGCGATCAGACTGCATACCAAGACAGCATCGCAATTGGGCTAGACGCCAAGACAAGACCGATGGTGGCGGTCCTGGTACCATGCTCTCGACCATATGCGTCACCGGTGTCTCTGAACGCCTCACCACGCGGCAACGCCTTCTGTTCCAGAGGGTCGACCTTGAGCTCGTCTGCGTTCTTCGGTGGAGTGATCATCAACATATTCAAGTGGAAGCCTTTGCAGGCGTCGTAGGTGCCAGCAAGTTGTTTGGCGACAAAGCTGCCCAGATCTCCGCCTTGTGCGACGTAGCCACTTTCGAAACCGAGGGCTATCATGAGCTTGTGGCAAATGCGGCTCATGTCGACAACGTCGGCGTTCTTCTCGACTGGCGGACCGGAGGAGTAGCCATAACCAGGAAGAGAAGGAACGATGATGTGGTATGGAAGTTCGGAAGGAGAGTACTTGTTCTTGATCACGTCCAGCATGTCAAGGAACTCCAAGAAGCTTCCTATGGCGAGTTAGTATATTGCCAACAGCACAGGGGGCCAGCTACTTACCGGGCCAGCCGTGGTAGAAGCCGATTGGAATGGCGTCCTCCTTTTCTGAGAACAAAGCAATGAAATGCATTGTGCAATCAAAGCCTTCCTCGTCCTTGATATCGACGGTATAATTCGGATAGCTGTTGATTCGCTTCTCGTGCTCTCTCCTACATACCGTCCATCAGCCAATGCGTATGTGAAGTCTGATATTCGTGGATGACCTACCAGTCGAACTTGTTCGTCCATTGCTCCTTTGCATCACTGAGCCATTGACGAGTCATTCCCCACTTGCGGCTCTGGTCCTGATTCTCATGAGTCGCGATACCAATTGGGGACAACTTGATCAGCTGCTTCATCTCCGACAGTTTCTCCTCGGAAACATGCGCCTTGAAAGGCGTAAGCTTCTGAGCCTTGCTCGGAACCTTGGTGTAGTCTCCCATGGTTATGTTCGATCGGTCAGGTATAAGAAAAATGGATGAAGGAGTGTTGAGTTGTGCTTATGTGACATGCATTGGTAATCGACCGGGTATTTACCTAGGCATGCCGTGGGGTTCTGGCACATGTCATTGATCGCGAGCGATGGGAAACGACTTCCCCGCACCAAGGCTCTTTGCAAGTGAACTTAACTCTATCTACACTTGGCAGTCGCCGTGGTCACTGATCTTCGTCACTTGAGACTTGGAAGCTTCTACACTGTTGACAAGTTGACATGGACTGGTCTCGACCGCAGATTGTCGCAGTGGAAGAAGACCTGCAGGTACATGTACAGTACTCACACCTGCCTCCAGTACACTTTTAAGGAAGGTGTGCCGAGTTGCTCCGTTTGTGGGGTCGGCGAGTCATTCAACTTTTTTTGGCCTGATCTTGTGTTCCGATAATTAAATCCGACTCACGACAACGATAGCGATCTGTGCAAGCTGAGAGAAGCCAAACGATTACATGGAGCTGTTCTAGATCACAGAATATCACAGAACACGCGACAATGCCGCCAAAGGCACCAAGAGGCCGAGGGAGAGGAAGAGGACGCGGTGGTGCCAGCCAAACTTCACGTCCGCCTACAGAGGGAGGAACTGATGCTGGAGCTCAGGATGTTTCCATGTCCGATGCAGGAGCGACAGCTCAGACTGTAGAATCCATGGAAGCAGCACCAACTGAGGCTGCACCAACACCTATATCAGTAGCATCAACACCACAGCCATCAGCACCCGTCACAATCGATGATACACCCACAGGTTCACCCGCGCCTTCAGGCACACCCGGCGTTCAGCGATCAGATTCACAGACACGTAGAACAGCAACTCCCGGCTCAGCTACCCCCGGATCTGCTGCCACTCGTGGAGCGAAGAAAAGCTTGCTAGCTAGACCAAGAGCTGGAATTAGAAGAAGCAAGGAAGATCGTGCCGCTCTCGATGCAGCTCACAATGCTCGCCGTGCAGAGGAGGCGAAGAGGACTAGACTACCGAGAAAATTCGATCGAGGTGGAAGAGGAAGAGGGAGAGGAGGTGGAAGAGGAGGCTTCATGGGAGAACGTGAAAGAGACGCTCCAATTGCCAGTGGACCTTTCTCAGCAGGCACAGTCCAAGCCGATGTCTCTAGGAGAAGACCCGGCGCTGGAACTTTCATGTCAGTAGGGGCCTCCGGTGCTTTTGGCGGCGGTCATTCATCTGGTTCTGGCGGTGGTGGTGGTGGCGGCGGAGGCGGTGGTCGGTCTGGTGGACCCAGCAGGATCAAGTCCGAAGGTGGAGATGATGGTGTTGTGTATGCCGGTGATTATGAGAGCGACTCCAGCGTGGAAGAGGTCCAAGGGCCACGAAAGAAAGACATCGATCACATCAATCTCCTCAGCGATGATGAGGGAGATCCAGCACCGGGTCAAGCGCCAATTCGTGTACAGCGTGTGGAGCACAGAGACAGAAACCAGCCTATCACAACAGAGAAGAGTAAACAAGACGCTGGCAAAATGCTTGACGATTTGGAGAAGAAGTCGACTGCGGCCAAAGCAGGCAATATATCGAGGACGCCTTCGCCGACAGCTACGCGAAAGGGCAAGCAACGAGCAAAAGAGCCCGAAACGGCCACTGAAGAACACAAATGGAAGGGCGTTTACAGTGACAGCGAAGGCGAACACGAGGACGCTGTTTCTGTCAAACCTGATCCAGATGCTATGGAAGTGGACCGCGAGCAACAAGACGAGTCACAACCTGCACCAAAAGCACCTACATCACCGGAGAAACGTAAAGCGCGTTCGAGACGAACAGTCGTACCAGAGACACAAACACAAGAAGATCGCGAGGAATGGGAACGTCACATGTTCGGTCTAGAAACTCTGCGCGACGAGCTAGGCGAGATCACCACCACCCCTGAACCACCAGCACCAGCCACAGACGCTGGCGGCGATGCTAATATGGCGGAAAGTGCCGCAACCGATGTCAACGACAAACGCGCCGACCGCGTCTACCTCTTCCAATTCCCACCCGTCCTCCCCGACCTCAAGCTCACCGAGCCCGGCTCCGCTCCCGCCGAGACCACCACAACCGACGAACCGGGTGACGGCCCTTCAGCAGAGAAAGTGAAAGCCGAGCCCAAGTCCCCCGAACTCTCCCGCGCGATCCCCGCCGCCCCGGTTCCCGGCGCTGCGAACAATACTGCCGACAAACCCATCAAAATCGAAGACACTGCGGCTTCCGCAACTGGTCCGGGACCACACCTGGCGAGCGGTAGGGTAGGCAAACTGCGCATTCACGCATCTGGTCGCGCGACCATGGACTGGGGCGGAACGTCGCTGCAGCTAAACATGGGTGTCGACGCGCAGTTCTTGCAAGATGTGGTTGTGGTGCGTCAGTACCATCAAGACATCAAGGAGGACGAAGAGGATAAGGAGAAGGCAGCGGCGCTCGCGGCCGAGGAGATTGGTGGTGAGGTCATGGCGTTTGGGCAGGTCAAGGGTAAATTTGTTGTTACCCCTGACTGGGCGGAGATTGTCTAGGTGGAAGGAAGATGCGGTGGTGATCACTGGGGAGGATAGCCGCGACGATATGGCGAGGACGAAACATTATAGAGTAGATACCCCCTCGCATGATCTATAGCACAGTAACAAGGTACGAGACCAAAAGGTGCTCGGTGACCCATCAAGCCCACCACAACCCAACTACAATTCAGTAATCCACAACTAACATTTCTACACACATTCGAGAAAGGGGGAAACGACTATCACGTCGAGCATTCTTGCGCGTTGTCAAAAGTATCGTATCTCGTATGTGAATGGTGAGCGCTAGCCGGGTATCTATGCCAGTAACCACATGCCTGTCATGCCAAAGTGCGCCTCTCCGCCACCAATCAATGAGTCTTGACTCTCTTCCGAGGCTTTGACGCCGCATCCTTCTCGAAACCATGCTCACCGCTCTCCGACCGTCTCTGCTTGCGCTTCACCCTGACAACTTCCTGTGCGTGCCCATTCGCCTGCAGATCCGGCTTCACAACCGTTCCCTCCTGCCCATTCACGACTTCGTTCACGCGAGCTTTCTTCTTCGTAGACGGCTGCTCGACGAGGCTACCGATCGACTCCATGGATTCGCGTTTGCGCTTCTTCGACTCCTTCTTCGCTTTGCGTTTGAGCTCCTTGGCCAGTAGGCGTGCTTCGATCTCGGCTGTCACATCCGTGTATTGTACACTTGGAACCGGAGCGTCAGATGCCGTGACTGCATCGTTGGTCGGGCTGTCGAGGCTACGGTCTGGCATGTCTGTCTTGCGCTTCTTAGTCGCATCGGGTGAGGGGGCGGGTCGAACAGCATTTATCATGGCGTCGGACTGAAGCGTTTCTGAAGCACTAGCGAGTTGGCGTTGGAGCTTGTTCAGGAGTCTGTAGGTGGGTCTAGCTGTGGGTTCGGTCGGGGTGGGCTTGCATATCTCGGCTAGCTGGGTGAGGATCTCTCCGTGGACTTGCAGTGTTTGAGTCAACGATTGTAGTGACTGGTAGATATTAGTGCTGATACATCACTTGGCGAGAAGAGTGAGTATTACATATGCTATGCATTGCTTCGCGGCGGGTTTGTCGACTTGGACGTGAATCCGTTGTGAGAGATCACGAGTTGTCTTCAGTACATTTAATGGTTCTTGGAGTCTTTCACAGCCAGTCCTGAGGGCGTCGAATAGTGACTGAGATGCCTGATAAGCCGCTCGATCTGTCGGTATTGATAGTCTTCGTTTCATTTCGAATATGGGGGTGGCTGTGTATATGCAGGAGGAGGAGGAGAGTCGTATAGGAATTCGTCCTCTGAGGCTGACTCGGATGGCAGACGTGCTGGGAAAGCCGCTTGTCGACGTGCTTCTAGAAGTGCTCGTTGGAGGCGGCCGTCGTCAAAGAATTCGTCCAATTCGTCCTCTGAGGCTGACTCGGATGGTAGACGTGCTGGGAAAGCCGCTTGTAGACGTGCTTCTAGAACTGCTTGTTGGAGGCGGCGACGACGGCGATGACGACGAATTCTCTTTACGCCGTAGATGGTCAGGGCGATAGGTATTGAGACTAGGAGGATGCTCAAGATGATCGGCTCCATCCAGGTGTTGCAGGATAAATGAACAATCAATGAATTTGATGTCAAAACATTTGAATAAGTGAGCGCATTATTATATGGGGAAGTGAAGTTCGAGATCGACGTCAAGGAAGTCGCATACAACGCTAGATCCAGCCCTTTCAGGACACTGTGTATTCCAACAGCAGTCTATTACAAGTATATAACGTATAGCTGCTGTAATACATGTATCTAAATTCAAAGTGGTCACGCAGGTCTAATCACAATCAGGGGACAATATCGTGACCAGTAACATCAGTGACCATCCCAGAACACGGTAAGCGACGGTAGCGATGCGGTCTAATTGAATCGTAGTGTGTCATTTCGGGAGCTGAAGAGTATATTGATCCCTTCTCGTCTCGCCTGCTCATTCATCCAGGAACTGTGTTGACAAAATATTACAAGCCCATCCTCATCTGTTGCAATGCATTTCGGGACGCCTCTGCTCAAATAACTCCTGCTCGCCTGCTATTCGTACAAATGTTTCCGAAGAACGTTTTCCGATTTCAGATGGGTGCGGTATCTTTATGCTCTGTTGAGGCTTAGTGGTTTGTTCTTGCGCCTGCTATCGCGAATCTTACGGTGGAAGAAGGATCTCGCCCCAGCTGCTGTGAAGGAATGCGACACCGGCCTGGGTCACAGTTAGCCCATGAGATCTCGCAACGACTGGGTTCCACCTACGGCGAAGAATGATACTGAGATGACGACGCTGCGGTTGTCCGGCGACGAGAGTTGCTCGAAAACGTTCTGCATGTATCCGCGCTGTGCTGGACGACCGGTCGAGCCGCCGATGCGTGCTTTTGGTGGCATGATGTGTGTTTTGTGATGTGTGATGTCTTGAGACTATGATGTCGTTGGTCGCATTGAAGAATTGTAGAAGCTGAACATGATGCACGGGCTTCAAGCTTGGCATCAAACTCTAAAATGGAGATGAAATGGACATGGGCCCATCAATTGCACGACACGTTGATTTAAGTAATGCTGTTGGTCGCATAGCATTTTAGGAAGTAATAGGGCTATGCACTCATGATAGCACCATCCTCGTACTATTGACCATGTCGAAGACGAATGAACGTTTTCCGTGTCCGTAGACATGTACGCCACGCCATTTCCAAGGACCATTTCTCCTTTCAAACAACCCATAGGACTCCGCGCTGAGTTGGACCGATAACGCCTAATAGATGCAAAATGTTCGTGTCGCCTGATGGGAGAATTCGTGCGCTACCTCTGTCCGCGGACGATATCACGCTCCGCAGGGTTATACCTGTATCAGGTTAGACAAGTTCTGTTTGCGACCTTGAATGTCCGTACCTCAGGAGCTTCTCGATCAGATCGACGTGTGTCATAATCATACGGCGACAGCAGTACCGCGTGAGGCCAAGTTGGTCCATAGCGTCGCTGTTCAAAGGTCAGAAAAATATTGATTGCAATTTGCTATGCCACATACCCTTCAGGCACATCAGCTTCAATCAGCTGTACGTATCTTTCCCAGAGATCTCCAACGACCTGAGGCTTGTTATTATCTGAGGTCCTTTGCGCGCAAATCAATACTAACCTTGCCGCAGGAGAAGCAACGAACTGGAATGATCATGATGTCGGTTTTGGCTTAGAATTCGTACTTTGGAGTATATTGGCGAAGTCAACAGTATCTTCTTGTGACGAGATCTGGCGACCAAAATTGTCTGGCAATATTATCAAAATATCTCAATCACATGTCAAGTCGGAGGTGAAGTGTTTTCGCCGCAAGTCAAAAGCGGTCAGAACTCTTGGCATTCAGAAATTCCCGGGCAAAAAAGTTCCGGCAGTATTCGAGCATTGAAGCTGCAAGTCTTTTGATCTTAGTCGCTACCTTATTGTCGCAATCTGCCAATCTCCACTATGGCGACAGAAGCACTTAACGGCGACACCCTCAAGCGGAAGAGGTCACAAAAAGCAAAAGAGGGACTTCCGGCCAGACACAAGCGGATAAGAGCAGACGGTTCGGCGGTCGAAGATGATGCGGCACAAGATGCTACCACTGCGGACGAGACTGTTGATGACGGCGATGTCGCCGACGAAGCTCCAGCGACTGCAGACTCTCGTGAACAGGCTGAAAATACCGGGAAGACTAGAAGAAGAGGAAGAGGTCGAGGAAAACAGACAAAGTCGGGGGAGAAGATCAAGCGGGCGGTATGGCATTTATCCAGCCCAATTGGTGGTAGATTTGTTCGACACGACCCCGTCTTCTCCACGGATGGAAAGTACCTCTTCACGGCGACGTCAAACGAGCTGCGCATCTGTTCTGTAGAGGATTCACTGGTCGAAAGGACCATCCACCTCAAATCCGGCTCTATCACCGCTTTCGCTCTGTCTGGAGGTAACCCGAGCTCCATCTATATCGGTTCCTCGGACGGCCGCGTTGAGACATGGAACTGGGTCACTGCACAAAAGATTGCCGAATTCGCCTCGAGTCTCGGAAAGGTCACATCCATTGCTGCAAACACCGACCTTGATACAGAAGAAGACGACGTATACTTAATCACTGTGTCGGATGGAATTTGGCATATTGTGCACGACTCGCAACAGATCTATACTTCGATGATGCCGCTAAGCAGCGTTGTCTTGACAGCTGGTTATATCATATCTACTGCTCCAGGAAGGCTTATTATTGGCCACAGCCTCGGTGAAGACAAGCACCGTTTTATGGAGTACCGTATTGGCACCAACGTGAGCTGCCTCGCAGCCAGACTGCAGATCTCACAGACATCGCAAAAGAGCCAAAAGAAGGGCAAGAAGGCAGTTCACGATGCGCTTACCATCGCCCTTGGAACCTCCACTGGGGAGATCCTGGTGTACGAGAACGTATCTCCCAAGGACGACTCGGCCGACCCTGCACTCGCAGATCCACGTGTCCTTCATTGGCACAGAGAGAACGTAGAAGCTTTGAAGTGGTCGCAAGATGGTAACTACCTCATCTCCGGAGGACGTGAGACCGTCCTCGTGCTTTGGCAGATGGTTACTGGCAAGAAACAGTTTCTCCCCCATTTGATGGCAGAGATCGAGCAGATCACAATTTCACCGAACGGTGCGTCTTATGCCATTCAGCTGGCGGACAATTCTGTTATGGTTCTGTCGACCAGTGAGCTCAAACCTGTCGCGAACTTTGCAGGTCTTCAAGCACAGCATCCTAGCAACGATACTCTCATGATGCAGAAGGCGAAATCGGCCACGACCGAAGAGGGCGCTGCATCATTTGCTTTGGACAGGTCGTTGCACAACCCCGCCGTCATTCACCCTGTTCGAAAGAATGAAATCCTCCTGACCGTCCCTCCATCGATGCTCAACAACTCCACCACCAACAACATCGCCTCGAGGCCCTTTTTACAGACTTTCGACATGGCGATCAGTCGTCATATTGGACGTCAAGCAATGAGTCGCAACAAGATCACAGATTTCACCACGGGACCCGAGGGAAACACAATTCTGGAGCCAGATGTATCTCTGATGCAAATCAGCAATGACGGTCAGTGGCTGGCAGTCGTAGAGGAGTGGATGCCACCATCACGGGACTCCGTCTTCCTTGCCAGTGATCCCAAGCTCAACGAAGAACAACGTGGTTTGAGAAAGGAGGTCTACCTCAAGATCTGGCACTGGAGTGAGGTCAAGGGTCAGTGGGCATTGGAAACCCGTATCGACAACCCACATCCATGTGGTAACGAGACCAAGGCAGGTGGAGTGTTGGCGCTTGCTGCCGAACCATCTGACCTTGGCTTTGCCACTGTCGGAGAAGATGGTTGTGTAAGGATCTGGACGCCTCGACGAACTTCTGGCACGTCCGGCCCTGAAGACTGGCGATGCGTGCATTCCGTCCAACTCGAGGCTGGTGGCGCCATCGTCGAGACAAATCAGTCTTCCACAAGCACAGCAAGTGCCTACTCAAATGCAAGCATTGCATACTCCCCAGATGGCTCGCTCCTCGCCGTCGCCCAGAGCAGCGCACTCACGACACAATCTGCCACGTTCCCCATTCACTTCATCAACACCGCGTCCGGCACCCTCGTACACTCGCAAAACGGGCTCTACACCGGTAGATTCTCCGCGCTGTCCTTTCTTGACAAGCACCTCATAATCCTCTCCACACGCAGCCTAACAATCTACAACGTCGTGACCTCGACCCTAGTCCACCGCCACGACCTCGGCAAAGTAGACGCGCACATGCCTCTCTACCACCGCCGGCGCTTCCTAGCAATCGACCACGACGCGCGCACCATCGCGGTCGCCGACCCCGTCCGCACGCGCGGCGCAAGCTCCTTCCTGCCCGCCACGCGCTTGCAAATCTTCGACCTGACCTCCGCCAAGCCACTCTACGCCATCTCGCTGCCGATCATCGTCACGGCGCTGCTGGCCGTCGGTGGCAGGAAGGGCTTCACGTACCTGACGACCGCGGCCGAGATCTTCACGCTGTCCCCGCCGAGCTCGTTGCCTGTATACCCCGCTCAAGTGCGGTCGGGCGTTGCTGACACGGAGGTCGCAGTCGCGCCTGTGGCGGAGGAGGTTGAAGATGAGGACATGGATGCGCCGGCGCTTGTAGCTATTGATGACGAGGATGTCGACGAGGCCGATCGCGCGGTCGTGCGGCCTGAGGATCTGGCCAAGCTGTTCGATACGCCGGCCATGGCTGCTGGTGCTGTGCCTGTGCGGTCCATGTTCGAGGCTGTGGTCGGTTTGTTTGGACGCAGGGGAGCGGGCAAGGCTGTTGCTGCTGCTTAGAAATATCTTCTGTATAGCGGCATAATTTCAAATATTCTTATTCATCATTACGATGTCTTTGTGCTTGAGGTGCGGTTAAAGTGCGTACAATACGGATTGAGTGGTAGATGAAATGATTGTACATTCGGGATTGTCATAATATACACAAAGAAGGATACTGTTCACAATGCAAAAAGGTATCGAATGTCCGCGACGGCCTCCTCATTGCAAAAGCAGAGTTTCCGATCCAATGACACCAACGCGCCTGTCCCCATGCTCAAATGCAAAGCTATACACATAATCCATCTCATCATAAATGCCATTGCACAACATGCGTGGCTCGGACCCTTCCTGGGCATCAAGACCCGGGCACATCAGACCCCGCAGAAGTATTGGCGCCAACTTACGCAGCAGCTTGGCCCGCTCCTTGTGCGGCCGGATTCTCTTGGCCGACGGTTTCGCCCCTCCTCCTCGTGCGCACACCAAAGAGACTGCTAAGTCTATTGCGTCGTCGAGTCTCTTGTCCATCTGAACCACCCGCTGGCTGAGATTCAGGGTTCTGCGCTCTCCACTGGCGCAGCGCGTTGAGGCGCTCCTCCTGCGTCGTGTCGCGGTTCGGGCGAAAGCCTACTGCGCTATAGAAGAAATCGCGGCGGCGGAAAGTGGATTGTGGTGATGTGCCGTCGACGTCTATTGGAGGTGGTAGCTCGCCGTTGTGGGTGTCGGATGAGTCGGGATGTAGGTCGATTCTGCATAGCGGACAGGTGCCGCTGACGTTCAGGAGCCAGGGATCGATGCATGCTGGGTGGAACTTGTGGTCGCAGGGGAGGACGCGCAGGTCTTGGCCGACTTCGAAGTCGTCGGTGCAGATGCTGCAGCCGGGCATGTCGTCGGCTTGTCCAGCGACTTGTGATGTTCGAGGTGATTCGGCGGCAATTCCTGATCTTACCGACACAGCGTCCGCATCAATGGTCTTACGATCGGGGTCGGCAGTAGTCTTTGTAGTGGCGCCGTTCTTAGCCTCTACTTGCTCAGTAGACGCAAGTTCAATGTCCTTTTGCACGGTAGGCTCTCGCTCTCCAAACTTTACGATCGGTAACGTGTCTAACATGGCCTGGGCGATACCTCTTGCTCGGCTTCGACGAGGGATTCCAAGGACATTTCGCTGGCCATATAGTTCGGGGTGGCGGTGAGCACGGAAGGCTCCAATGATAATGATGATGATGAACATTGTTGTGATGGCACCGGTAATGCTGTATAGAATGATCATAGCCGTGGCGGTGCGAGGGTTGGGGTTCAAGTTCAAGGTCTGCTGAGACTGCGGTGGGCCAGGGGCGCTGGGTTGCGATGCAGAAGGGGTGAGCGACAGGTTGACGGTCAGTCCCGACGAGCCTGCAGCGTTATAGTCGTTCAAGAAGGTCTGGGCATCAATTGGACTTTCCATGGTGAAGAGCTGCGGATATTGAGGGTTCGCACCGGAGACGGCGCATGTCATGCTGGTTGTGCTGTACAGAACCACAGCATTGACGTTGTTAGTCTGTGCTGCTGTTACGACATCGCTAGGGCCAATATTTCCTGTATAGGCGACTGAATCGCAGGGCACGAAAGCTATGTCACTGTTGTTCAAGCTAAGTTGATTACTCGGAGTTGCATCGACGGCTAGACCCTGAAGCGCGCCGCCCTGTAAGATTGGTCAGCTTACATAGCATGAAAATATACGGGAGGTGATGTACATGAAGCGTGCGAAGGGCGTAACTCATGAATGGATAAACAAGGACAGTCTCGTTGTTCCAACTCAATTGAACGACGGCTGCCAGAGCTGGTGTAGCGAGAGATGCATTGGAAGCTGTTATAACGATCTGCTGAGCCAGAGCGTGGGCCACAAAGGTCGCCATCAGCGACGCAATGAAGCCTGACCGCATGGCGAGATTGATGTCGAGTTGAGAACCGGCCGAGAGCGGATGAATGGTGTCGCGATAATAGTGGTGTCAGTGGAAACTTGTTACGAAGAAACGCCCATCGCGCGACAAGAAACGAGGCACATGGGTGACCTGTATATGTGTAACAGACGCCTCGGGCGTATAGTATACGAGCGGTATGGGGCTGTGAGGACTGAAGGTAAGGTGAGAGGTAAGGTAAGATCAGCACAGTCGATGATGAGAAACGATGAGGTGGGTCCGGAAGAGTTTCAATCCGGGGATAACCTTGGAAGTTACCGTATCCGTATCGCACCTACTGTTTCGGCAAAACGCGCCGGCGCTAGTGACGCGGCATCTGCGAACTCCACGCCGCAACTGCAACCTTGGAAGTTGTAAACCAACCTTATCTGAACGAGGAACGTAGAACGGTCAAGCCATGCCGAGGCCTTGCTGAAAGTCTAGATCACTACGTACACTGATGTACTTGACAATCTGCGTTACACTGTACATTGGTATCTACAACAAGCCATGCGCTTTTCATACCGCTCCATGCCTGGGAATCCTAACGCGTGCAACTAATGGATCGCTATGCATTCATTGCTTGGGGACCCAGATTTGTACCATTGTACATGTGCCCAACCTCAAAGATTTCGTCTTTCGACATCCGACTGCTTCATTCTCAAGCGCCTTCCGGTCGTGAGAGTCTCTCTTCCATGAACTTCAAGAGGATCGAGGGCACCGCTTCGTCAGTAGCTCTGATTGTAAGCCTATACATCTAGAAGATAGTCAGTAAGGTTCGAGCGGCTATACTCTTCATGACACATACCTTGTTGTCCGTGTTAGGTTCCAGTCTCAGTAGACAACCTGACTTGCCGCCGCTTATGTGCAGAACCGAAGCGCCGACAAAGTTCTTCTGATTGGGGTCAACACCATCAAGGACACCCCACTTGAAGCCTTCAATGATTCTTCTCGTGTTTGCAGTGCTGACATCCAGGCCTTTGAAAATCTGCTGTGCCTCTCTAGGTGCCGGCCCGATCTGCTTCCATCTTCTGAAGAAGTCTTCCGAGCTCAGCTGAGCACTCTCCATGTATTTGTGCAATGCGACAGGTAGTTGACAAGTGACCGCTTGTAATGAGCCGATGAGCCATGTTATCCGCATTGTTGGAGGCTCCGAAAAGACGCCTTTGGCTTCGAACATGACCATCTGCTGCGTCTGCGATCCCGCTTCCAAGGTCGTGTCTGGGAGACTCTTGGTATCAACCCGGATCTTATCACCTGCGCGGTTGTCGATTGTGGTCGTAAACGATGTCATCGGCACATCCGACACATTTGTAAAGTACAGAATGAGGCAACCGACCTCTCCACGATATTCGGACCTCACACCAATCTGGATCTGATTGTCTTCGTAGAGAATGCCCTCGGGCTGCAGCAAGAGGCGATCATACCCAGCTTTCCAGCCTGCCGACAAATGCAAAGCACTTGCTAAGTTTGGTGCTTTCGCGGTCTCGCTGGTCCAGTCGAGACCCATGAGCTCTTCTGTCGGCGATTTAATACCGTTTGTGCCATTTGTACCGTTCGTGCCATTCGCGCCAGCATGACTACCGTTTGACGCACCATTTGCTGCGGTTGCCGCCGCTGCCATTGTCAAAGAATCGGTGAAGTTGCGTTTGAGACTACCCTTCCTTGCATCCTCAGAGGTAGCGTCTTTGCCACCGACCAGCCATGTCCGCTTGTCGCCTGTTGATGCGTGCTTCGAGTGCAAGCGTGACAATAGGGCAGAAGCACGTTCGGGGAACGGTGGCATTTCATCGCAGACTGTCCGTAACAAGTCATCGGTCGGTCGGGTAGCAAGCGCAAGATACTCGCAAGCGCGCTGTTGGAGTTCCGAATCGAGAGTGTGGCTGTAGATGCGGAACGACTGTAGAAGTTGTGGCTTGATTTCGGGGAAAAGATTGACGAATTTGACAAAGGCTGACAGAATCATAGCCCTTGTATTCGACGAGCAGCCATTGAATTTGTGCTGCAGTGCCAAATATTGCTCAATCGGGCTGCACTTTGGGCTGTCTGCAATCAGGTGGCCAAATTCACCGAGGACGTAGCTTCCAATTTTGACCAACGTCTCATGGCACTGTTCTGCTCGCAGGTATTCGAGAGTGTTTGAGGCGGCATATACCTGTAGTTCCTCATTGTTTGTCACAATCTGGATGACTCTTTGCCAGACCTCATCGCTGACATGGTCGCCGGCCATCGAAATGAGCCGCAACGAGATGTCGACATACCACTGCACATCTGTTGCGTACTTTTCGGTCAGAATGGCAATCTTGAGGACCATCTCTTCCCTGATCGCGTAATCTGCCGTTTGAAGGTATTTGAGGAGCTCTCCAACAATTACCCGAGCGTTCGTTGCATCGCACATGCTGTACAACAGATCCAATCCTTGTCTTCTCACTGTAATGTCACGGTCTCGTAATGACCCGATGATTATGTTTTGATGTGTTTTGATAGGGTCAAGTGCTTCCGTTCGCGATGCCAGGTGTGTCATTGCTTCCAGACCAAGGTATCTGACATTGGTTTCTCGTGACTGGATGAATTTTCCAAGCTTCGCAGAGATCTGAACCATCAGATCTTGTTCCGTGTCGAGGTGGATGATCAAATTGATTGCCTCGAATAGTACCGCATTCTGAGCATTATTTTGTTGCACATTTTTTGGCATCTCCATCGCATTGTCCATGATCCGCTGCAGAGCCTCTCGGAGCAGTTTGCGAACATAGGTATCGTCTGATGGAGGAAAGTATTGGAGCAGGCGCAGAAATTTCACCTGTATCCATGGACATGGGACTTTGTAGTAAAAGTAATCTCCTGCGCACTCCAAATTGACGACGATTTTGTGCAGTCGTTGTGCGGCCTTGACATAACTTGCTTTGTACTGATCCGGGTTGTCCTGTGCCAGCGTCATGACCAAAGAAGTGACTGACAGTGCGACACCCATATCGTTGTCGTCCATGATTGAGATGATTCGCTCAGCCCATTCCCTTTGGATGATACTCGGAGCCTTGCGATAGAGTCGGAGCAATGTCAAGGCGGCCTTTTTCTTCACGAATGGTTTCGATGTTGGTGAGATCAACAAGCGATGAACATCCGAGGCCAAAGCCTCTCCCATCTCGCGACCTCCCACATTGGCGATGGCGTGCAGTGCCAGACAGTTGTTCAGCTCGTTGTGGTCGTTCAGGTCTTTCCGTATACTGTTGACAACCAGATGTAACAGCTCATGTTGTTCGTGCAAGAATAACGTAACGGCCAGGTATCCTATTTGCTTCTCGGAATATTTGTTGGCGCTGACAAGGTTGACCGCCTCCAGGTGTCCGAAGTCGACATTCCAGCCCAGGATGTAAATGTATAGCAGCTTACAGACGTACTTTTTCTTGTCGTATCCACTCAAGTTACCACCTTTGAACTTTTGTCGAATGTTGGCCAACTCCTTGTTGATGCGCTTCTCCTCCAGCTCCCGTGCTCTTGCGTTTCTCAAGTCTGCAATGAAGGACACCAAACCGCGCATGGTATTCTCCTTGCTAGAGCCGCCTCTACTGAAGAGGCTGCTGCCGGTGGACGCCATGTTGATGGCGGTATATCAGCGATACCAGTTCCAGTCGCTCACCACCCAGAATCCGTCAGAGCAGTATTATGCATCTACCAGCCAAGGAAGAAACACATGAGATTGACTTCGGAACTCTTTCGTTTTATGGCACTCGGAGATGAGTACCCTCGTCAAGTCGCGTTGATTTTGAAATGACCTGGTCGAGGCGCAATCGTGTCAGCTGCTCGTCTCAATGTCTGATGGAATGAAATTTGATGGGTTGGACAAATAACACCATGTCATCAGTCAGACACCACACCGCACGTTGAAGTCGGCGTTCCTCGAACAAAGGCCGATCGGCTCCCGGAAGCAAGTGTGGCACTGTGGCCTGTGCATCCCCGCATTTCCATGTGACGAAACATAAATAATAGTGTTCAAACAACGAGATTATGTCCTGACACGAGATGCATTGGCTGTGTAATCTGCCGTCGCGATTACAAACGGTTGTACCTGTGATGATTGGCAAGGCATCATGGTCGAAGTGATCAGACACGAGTCCGTACAACAGCGACTGGTGAACCGAGAGTAATACTGCGACTGGATCCCCGTTCCGAAGCGAAAGGCGCGTTGGATCTTTACGAGATGAAATAGATGACTGTATGCTTCTGGCATTGTATTCATTAACTTATCGACGACCTCCCCATGGTATCATATGCTCAAGCCTTCAACTCCTTGCACTGCCACGCGGGTCGTGCGTAGCAGCCTCATGCAGCCTCATCATAGCTCATACTGCAGAACCCTTCTTCCCCGATCCTGACTGCATCTATGGGCGGAGTGGCTTGGTGGTGTAGTCGGTCTCGAGGTCCTCGCGTGCGCCAGCCTCGGTGCCAGAGCAGTTGCAGGAATCTAGGACATATTAGTGACGAGCATTGGAAGAGAGCAGTCGATCAGAACTTACCAGCAGATCGCTTTCCGCAGCTGCAAGCCTGACCAGATACTTTGGTGTTCTCCTTGGAGGCGCGGCTACAGGTGCATTCACCCGCGGCCCTCTGGTTGCATGAGCATCGAGCTCCATCCACTTTGTTCTCGGTTTGAGCCTTCTCGCAGTTGCAGTGAAGAGCCTTCTGCTTGCCGCAGGAGCAGGTGGCCTCGGCAGCGCAGACGCATCCACCTTCACGACCGCAGCAGGTAGCTGTTCATCAGTCAGTACATGTACGTTGTGCGTGTGAAGCGCATGGTGGTGAATGACGTACCTGGAACGGCAGCAGTTGGGGCAGAGGAAGACATTGTTGCTGGTGGTTGAATTGTAGTGTTTGAAAAGACGAATTGCTTGCAGAGGTTGTTTTTGTAGATTGGAAAAGTATTGTTGAAAAGGGTGTACAGGCAGAGGATGGTGGTGATTATATGCTCGTATGCATCTGGTAATCACCCCTGGTCTGATTGGCTGACGTTCGCGGTTGCGGTCTTTGTGCGTCGAACTGCCACTAACGTACGGTAACTTTAGCCGCAGCAGGCAGCCTCACTCCATACTTTGTCCCTCCATCGTTTTGCCATCGCAGACCTTGAGGTTCTATTATGCACGGATGCCACCGCAATTATCTCTCAGAGATTACGTCGCCGACTTCAGCTGACCGTGCGCTGTTCGATTGGCTACCATGTGATTCATCGGTCGGACAGAGTATTACGTGGAAGACGCCGCCGCAGAAACCACGCAAATGGGCCAAGAATGGCGCAATATATCGGTCACGCGAGCACAAGCTTGGTATGCACACAGGATCAAGATGAGTAACTACTGTTGTGTGTACTGCACAGATTCATTTGAGCGTAGCAATATTCTTATATCGACAAGCCAATAGGCCATGAAGACTATTCACATCCACTGGACGTATCCTTTGATGCATCGACACCAGGTCGAGCTTGATTCTCATTTCAGTCATAACAAAGTGCCGCCTGCATATTCGTACGTCTCATGCATCCATCCTTCCTGTAAGAGTAGCCCTTTAGGTGTGCTTCTCAGCCTCCTTGTTGGCGGCAGACTCCAAGTTACCACCCTGGTGATTGATTGCATTTCCACCTCCACTGGCGTTCATGCCCTCGAGGCTCGCGCCAGTCTCCTGTTCTGGCATTGGCGCGGCCTTGTTCGATCGGTCGACGCCAGTTGAAGCCTTCTGTGATGTTGTCAGTACTCTGGTCAATCTGTGACAATGGCCGAGCAATGAGAATCTTACGTCGCCAGTAGCTCCGTGAGCGATGTTGTGCTCAGCCTCAATGGCGTTGTCGCCAGCTCCTGATCCGTCGCGAGGCATATTGTAATATGTGTTGGGGAATGTGAGTTTCAGTAAGTATTGAGTGTGTGTGCGTGAGGAATAGTAGTCACAAGGTCAAGTTTCTGTGTGAGAATCTGAATTTATTGTCACCAGCGGTGGAGCTCTGCCATCATTTGCTCAGAGCATTCGGTCCTATGTGATGCTCGGCTGACGCAACGTCATGAGGGGGTTGAGACATGGTGCTCGATTGATTAGATACGATCAAGTTGGAGAGCAAGTTGGAGTTCATTACCCCACACTTTCGGGCATTCCTCTCTAAATCCGGTAGGTGCCTGGAGCAGTATCTCGCAGGAGCAGGTGACCTCTGTCTCTCATCCTTGTCGATTATTATTATCGGCGGAGCGTGACATAGATTTCACATCTACCACTTGAACAGAACAGCATCAACGGCTCGCTCGCAGAGTCAATCAGAAGCAATCGTAAACACAACACGCAAAGAGTCTATCAGCTAGACGCTCCACCACGCCGACGATCACTTTAGTAGATCACCTACTCGTAGCAGACCGACAATATGGTCTTCGGTTTCGTGGCCGACTCACTCACGTAAGCTCACTTCTCTCGTTCACGATAGGTGACTTACCTTCGAAAGTACTGCTACTTCAGTGCTCTTTCCTATTTTCGCTTCGTACAAAGCAATCCGTACATCCGATCCGGCGCAGCTCACACCATGGCTGATGTACTGGTCGACCTTTTCCATTTTCCTCGCCGGTGAATCTCTCGCACATCCCATACTCTCGTGGGTACCGTTCTACTCATGGATCCGACTTGGAGTCCACCTCTACCTCGTCCTGCCAGGCCAACAAGGCTCCGTCTACCTCTATCAGCGATACATCCACCCTTATCTCGAGCAGCACGAGAGGGAAATCGACCGCTTCATCAGTGAATCGCACCAGCACGCCAAACAAGCCGGTCTTGAATACTTCAAGCAAGCAATCGAATATGTCCGTGTCAACGTCCTCAAGCTCCCACCGAAGGAGCCCCCACCACCGCCATCGGCAAGCGCAGGAGCCAACTACACCCAGTCGCTACTCGGCCGCTTCAGCATGCCAACTGCTCGTGCTGGACTGGCCACGGCAGGCACCAGCGACCTCTTCTCGCTCCTTGGGAACGCTATGCAGCAAGCCACATACCAACCAGCAAGTCGCGTGATGCAAAAGCTCAAGACTTGAGCAACTTTGGTAGCTTGATTCCGGAAAACATTACCGGCGAGGAGCGCTACGAGTACATCAGCACCCAGCGTGATAGACTCCGTACTCTTCTACAAGCATTCGACAACGAGGCAGGCGCTGAGTCAAGCACTAGCCGCGCGGCCACGCACGCGAGCGGCGCCTCACTGGGTTCCGCTACTGGCGATCTGAAGAAGAGCAGGAGCGAGTCCGAATTCGAGGATTTGGCCAACGAAGAAGTGCCCAAGTTCGAAAAGAGGCCAGATATGGGCGGCCAGAGAAGATCGAGCTGGAGCAAGTGGGTTTGGGGCAACTACGGTGAGAAGGACTCTGCTCTTGTAGGTAAGAAGGAGCAGTGACGTAGTCTACAATTCTCTGGTGGGCGTTGGGTATACGCATCGTTTATTATTCTACAAGTACATGGTATTTGACCGTTTTTCGAAAATGGCTGGCCGCTTCTCGAGGCGTGACATGCCGCATGTCTACCTCTGTCCAAATTGCTGCACCTCCTTGTGAGGGTATCTTATCTCGTCGTCCTTGCGCATCCAGTGCTTCCTTCTCTTCTTGGTGACGACGTGCTCGACCATCGTCTCCTTGGCCTCGCTCTTGAGGAACTTGCGAATGAACCTCGGGTCCCAGAGTTCGCTGGCTATGCCCAAGTCCTTACAGCACCGCATCAGCGCATTCGATTTGCACCCTTCTGTCGCTGTTGGGATGGCATCCGGGTCGAAATACTGCTGCTCACCACGGGCGACAGATACCAATCTGGTTTTGTGTCAGCACTGCCTTCTGCACAGTTGTCATACAGAACCGCTCACCTTCCACCAGCAATAAGTCCGTATTCCCTCGTCACAACTTTGCCCGTCACGATCGTCTCGCCTCTAGGTACCAGTCCCCATCCGCCGGGACCAAAAGCCTTGTTCAAAATGCGCCTGTACTTGATCTCTGGCAAGTAGACAATCCCGTCGGGCTTGATCTCGATGTCGTCAAAGTTCAGCTCTTGCATCAAGACAGCAGCTTGCTCGCTCGAGAACGGCGACGATGAAATACCGTGGAACGATCGCGTCCAGTCGACTTGCTTCTCGTCTTCGTTGAGTACGGGTGGAGGATCGGAGAGGCCGTCGGTCAGGCTTCGCAGCGGTGTTTCCGGTGCTGCATTTTCGCTGCGGGCGGTGGCCGGCGTCTGCGTGGTTGATGGGGCTGAAGTCGGCTGAGGTCCTCGGGAGACTCCTTGTGGTTGGACTGCTTTTGGGGTGAAGTTACTCTGCTGGCGGCTCGAGGTCGTGTTTATTGATCGCTGAAAGCGTTGCACGCGGAGTGTCTGGCGGCTACATTGTCTGATCTGAGGCCGAGTAGCTGCAAGTATGCTGGCAGCGAGATCGCCGGCAAGTTGTGGTCGCATGATGTTTGTGTATGGTGGGAAATCGGAGGTTGGAGTCGGGGAATATCATCCATCATGCGGCTCGGAGAACAGAACAGGGACTGCCTCTGCAGGTCATCACTTGAGCCGCATTCCTTGGCATCTGACCGCACGACGTGAAACTGGGCACGAGATGAGGGCGACGACATCCAAGAGCGATATATTTAGCCGGATATAATTGTTAAATGTGCCTTATGTAGACTTCGATACGCTAGATTCAATAGAGCAGAGTCATCTGCGACGAGTGATATTATAGTACAATTCTACACCAAACCGTTCAGCGCGAAACCTCCGAAGCCCGCAGTCACTGTGAGGCGGATATGTACCTTTGTGTTGATACCAGATATATCAAACATCCTTCTGATCTGTCCTTGAATCATTACCCTGTCTTTTCCAGCATTGTTTGAACGCCTCCATCTATTGAAGTGGTCAGCCATTGTCTCGGAACGACCAGAAATCTATCCCGAAGACGACCCACCTCGGACTTGCATGCCCTCCAGTCCTTCTTTGCGTAGAAGCAGTCGTTCAATCGAGTGTTCTCTTCTGTTTCAATGTCAACATAAAGTCTGCCATTTTCGACCGACATATCTTTACCTGAGCAACCAGTGCTGAAGATCCTCTTATCCCTAATCTGGCGTGAGTTATTTGGCGGTCTTTCTCGTTGGGTTACATACCACTCATCTGGCTCATCATCTTCTTCTTGTATTCGGTTGGAATTCTTGAGCGAGTCTTGGATAGTTGAATCTGGCATCCTGTACGACCTCAAAGAGAGAAAGAAAAGATTGTGCGGGAGTGCAAAAGTAAGGGTCGAGCAACAAGTTCGATTTCGGCTTCATTGAGTCGCCACTCCTGATGGCGGACAAGAAGCTCAACGTACTGGTCTACTCTGGTATGTTTTCAATCGTGGGCGCTGTCAGTTGGTCTTTTCTCTAACTATCGCAGGTAACGGCTCAACCGTGGAGTCCGTTAAGCACTGTGTCTGGTCGCTCCGCCGATTGCTCTCGCCAAACTATGCAGTAATACCCATCTCTGGCGAGACTGTTCTGAAAGAACCATGGCAATCATCATGCGCTCTCTTTGTCATGCCCGGAGGCGCTGACCTCGGCTACTGTCGGACTCTCAATGGCGAGGGAAATCGCCGCATTTCCATGTACGTCAACCGAGGAGGGGCCTACCTGGGTCTTTGCGCAGGAGGCTACTACGGCTGTGCGAGGTGCGAGTTCGAGACGGGCAAGCCTGGTATGGAAGTAGCCGGCGATCGCGAGCTGGCCTTCTTTCCTGGCACCTGTAGGGGTCTGGCATTTCCCGGTTTCGTGTACCACAGCGAAAGGGGTACTAGGGCGGCAGAGGTCAAAGTCAATCGTGAGGCTTTACTCTCTGGCGGTGGTGCTGTGCCAGAAGTCTACAGAACGTACTATAATGGCGGAGGTGTCTTCGTTGATGCACCGTTGTACAAAGACAAGGGTGTAGAAGTACTCGCAAGCTACACAGAAAGGCTTTCTGTCGATAGCGGAGAAGGCTCGGCTGCTGCTGTGTACTGCAAGGTAGGGAGTGGTGGTGCTATTTTGACAAGCTCACATCCAGAGTAAGTATAGCCATCTCATCTGCGACAACATCTACTGATTTCCACAGGTTCGCCGCCGTCAATCTCGGAGACGGTGATGGCAACTCGGACTATACCGCCATCAAGAAAGCACTCGCGGACGATGACAAACAGCGAGTAGACTTTATGAAGGCCTGTCTGTCTAAGCTCGGATTGGTAGCAAACAAGGATGATACCGGCGTACCGTCTCTCTCTCGACTTCATCTATCAGCCACCGACACTACAGAGGTGTCGCAGATAGTCAAGGACTTTTCGGAAATTGCCACCACCGAAGATTCACAACAACTCATCAAGGCGGAGCACGACACATTCTTGCTTGAAAAGCCAAGCTCGTTCGGTGTACAAAGTCTCGTTCAAGCACTGCCAAAAGTGGTCCAAGACATCCTTCCCCAGAGTGTCAGCGCCTCAAGCACATCCGGTTCATCTGAAGACCCTTCTACCAAGACCAAGGACGAAGCAGAGTCCGAAGGTATTGTAGACTACGACAAAGTCGTCAAGCGCCTTGTGGCCCACGAGACTTCCCTTCCAGAAAGCAAAGAAACGCCCTACTTCAACCACAACGCCTTTTACGCCAACCTCACACACTACAACAGCTACTCGAGCAACTCAAACCTTGTCTTCGGAAAGACACTCCTCTACGGCGAAGTCGTCACCAGCACCAGCACATTACTCGAGAAGAATCCTACGCTCCTCTCCAAGCTACCTCAAGGTCTGACCGCGACAGCAACAACCCAAGTAGCCGGTCGTGGTCGCGGTAACAACGTCTGGGTCTCGCCTCCAGGATCTCTAATGTTCAGCACTCTCATACGCCACGCAGTCGACCTCAACACTCGCGCCCCGGTCGTTTTCATCCAGTACCTCGCGGCCCTAGCCATCGTAAGCGGGATCCAGAACTACGACGTGGGCTACGAAAACCTACCAGTACGCCTGAAATGGCCCAACGACATCTACGCGCTCGACCCGTCCAAGTCAACGGGTCCGCCAAGGTTCGCCCAGAAGGAACTCACCGAGTCTCAGCGAGCAGATTACGTCAAGATCGGCGGCATCCTCGTCAACTCCTCCTACAGCGGCGGCGACTACACGATGGTCGTGGGCATCGGCCTCAATGCCGCCAACGCCTCGCCCACCACGTCGTTGAACCAGCTCGCGCGAAAGGCTTCCCTGCCGCCCTTCACGCTCGAGAAGCTGCTCGCTAGTATCCTTACGCAGTTCGAGATCTTGTACACTCGCTTCTGCGTCGCCGGATTCACCAAGGAGTTTGAGGCCCTGTATTACTCCTACTGGCTGCATGCGGGTCAAGTCGTGACTCTGGAGCAGGAGAATGGGGCCAAGGCTGTCATCAGGGGTATCACGAGGGATTGGGGATTGCTTGTTGCTGAAGAATTGGGCTGGGAGGACAGGCCGACTGGCAAGAAATGGGAGCTGCAAAGTGATAGCAATAGTTTTGATTTCTTCAGGGGCTTGTTGAAGAGGAAGGTCTGAGTTGTCCGCGTATCTGGGTACATGGGTCTGTGTACAAAGATCTGGACACTGTTAACTTGCACACAGTGACCATAGCTTACAATGTGTATGTTATCAAGATAGAACCTCTCCTCTACACATCTTGTTTATAATAATCCAGATACTACGACTTGGCAAAAAGTTATGAACAGCGGCGGGGCGGATATAGGAGATCCGACTGTGCGGAATTGGAAGGTACGGATACGTCATTTGGGACATCCAAAATAAGGTTCGCATAACCTCGTGATACATCAGGTATCAATATCAAGTCTTCGAGCGACTCTCCAAATACTGATCTGTAAGGAAACAATCTGTGTCTATCCAAAGGTTAAGAGTTTCTCTGTTTCCTACATGGCCAGATCCCAGATGTGTCGTTGATGTGCAGCGATCCGTTCACCAGTTCCGCAACACCCGAGAGCCGTGTACTTCTGATTGACCACGCGAACATCTATAACCACGCGCGCGTGACCAAGAGCATATAGAGATTATATCTTACGAACTCCTCAAATGCTGCTCGTACATCAAGCTGGCACGGTCACCGTTGGCGAAGTCGTTCGGTCAGTCGGTTCAGTACCATCGCTCGGCATGCTAAACTGACATGGATTTTCAGATATACAGTAACCTATACTCCTAGCCATGACCGCATTCTTCCAAGTCCGGAGCATTTGCACGTCAAAGTCAAGAACACATCCCCGATACCTCTACGAGCAGCCTACCTTCGTGGACCCTACAGCCTGCATGTAGCGACTTATTCCTCAGACTTTAACCCGAACAAGAAACTCGAGAATCCCCAAAAGTCTGGCGTACCGGAGTTTGAGCCCTTTCTGAAGGCCGGATCGCATTGGACATGTAAAGTGAAGATACCGGAAGAGATCCGGGAGAATGGAGCCGAGTTCACAAGCCACGACCAACGTACATCGCACGATCTCTTACGCGCAGCGCCAAAGCAATCCAAGTCCGTGACCTGGATTATTGAGATTGCTTCACAGGTCATCTTTTCTGCTTCGGCCGCCGTACACTTTGAGGTCTTGGTGGGTCGGGATGAAAGGAGTCTGCAACTAGGATTCGCCGCGGTAGCTGGACATGGACACGGTGCACCAGGTCAAGTCTCGGATCACCAAAAGGATAGAAAGAGATCAGATGGGCCGGTCAAGGGTGTATACTCGAGAGCTATCCGTTTGGTGGTCGAGGACACAATGGCGTTATGGGACAAGCCAAAGTTACCGACGTGGGAGGACTTGAGGAAGGAGCGCGGCATGAACCCGACAGTTCATGACAAGCCGCCCAAGCGCAAAGTCCATCTGTCGTCCTGACTCACGGTTTACACAGCAATCTGAGCGCCGATATGCTGTACATGAAGGAGAGCATTGACGCAACGGTGAGACAGGCGAGGGAGGATGCCCGTCAGCGCAAAGAGACATACAAGGCTGGTCGTCCTGATGGTAAAGGAGCAAGTTCAGATAACGATGGTCAGGCTCGTACTGAAGGGTCAAACAAGAAAGAAGACACTTCAACAGCTCCTTTGTCTGGCGGACAAGAAGAACTCGGTACATACGACGAGGACGAAGAGCAGGTCATCGTTCGTGGGTTCAACGGGAATGCTGTCCGCACAGAACGTGGCATTCAGTATCTTGGAAAGCGCCTGGCCAAGTTCGTCTTGAACGTCACACATCCTTCACAACCATATCTGCCTGTCAAGAAGTCGATTTCTAGGAAGCTTACAGACAAGTTCACAGCAACCGATGACAAGAAGAACCACGATTCTGCGTCTCACGTGGGGAGTAGCATTCACAAGGATGAGGATTCGCTGAAGAAGGAAGACGACATTGCGTATAAATACACCAGTATCAGCTTCATTGGCCACTCTCTTGGAGGTCTCATCCAGATGTATGCCATTGCGTACATTCAGAAGCACGCACCGGACTTCTTTCATCAAGTGAAGCCTGTCAACTTCGTCTGCATGGCATCGCCATTGTTAGGCTTAAGTAACGAGAACCCCATGTACGTCAAGTTTGCATTGGACTTTGGTCTGGTCGGCCGCACAGGACAGGATCTCGGTCTGACATGGAGACCACCCACCATTGCCAGAAGTGGCTGGGACGCTATGCTGGGATTTGGAAGCGGTCAGAAGGAACCCAAGCAAGAGGATCCTGGCGCAAAACCGCTCTTGCGCATCCTTCCCACCGGCCCTGCGCACACTGTATTGCACATGTTTACGAACAGAACACTATATTCGAACGTTGTCAACGACGGAATTGTACCACTTCGAACGAGTTGTTTACTTTTCCTCGATTGGAAAGGCCTTGGCAAAGTAGACAAGGCTCGAAGAGAAAATGGTCTTATTGGTACCATGGTAGAATGGGGCTATCAGGAGTTGACTGGAGCAAATGCAGTCGAGTCTACTTCGGACCTACGAAACTTGCACGACACTGTGGAAGATGATGAAAGTCTAGCACAACAAGGCGAAGGAGAGACTGTTCCACAACCATCAGAAAATGCCACACAAGAGGACAACACCCGAGTCAACTCTCACGACCAAGTTGCGGATCAATACCAGCAATCGCACGCTTCTCCAACTCTATCCCAGAGGAAGTTGTCCTACGGCAGCGCTCGGAGAAGCAGTGCTGGCAGCGTTGCCGAGACAGGCCAGACTTCCAGCCTCTTCAACGATGTTCTTGGTTTCTTCAGACCTAAAAGTCCAGTGCCTGATAAGAAGAGCCCAAAGGTACCAAAGGCGATCAGAAGAGGTCAGACGTTGTCGAAAGAAGAGGAAGAGGCCATGGCAGAGGCTCAAGATGGTACGAGTAGAGGCAGCTATGACAATCCGACGATGCGACCATCAAAGAGACCAATCGCAACTCGAGGCTACTCTGTGGGACAGCCCCAGGCGGATACCCATGCTCCGCCAAAGACAAGTGTTTTCGAATCTGCTCGCGACATTCTGCAACCACCGATCCCACCGACGTCATGGATCATCGATCCTGCTGCACGCAAGCGTACCATCTTCCACGATCGAGTCTATCATCCTGAAGACATTCCGGATCCGCCAGTCAAACGGCCTGGTAGAATCGCTAGAACATTTTCGAGTGACTCATCTACGTACGGCGGACAAACAGCAGGTTCAGCCAGTTCAGTCGACTCGGGAAGCATGAAAGTCGAGGAGAAGATTGCTCGTGCTTACCATCACGATCTGTCGTGGCGTAAAGTCCTGGTTCGACTCGAGCCAGACGCACACAACAACATGATTGTCCGACGTATGTTTGCAAACGCTTACGGCTGGCCCGTGGTGAAGCATCTCTGTGATACTCACTTTGCCAATACCTTTTCTGCCACAACCAGAGACGAAGACGAGCCTGCGATCGACAGAGCTAAAGCAGCAAACGAGCGGGTCTCGGAAACCGGCGAGGAAGTCATTGGTCAAATGCAGAAGAAACCGCCGACGAGAAGAGACAGCGAGATGCGCGAGCACAGGGATGAACTTGGTGATTTGAACAAGAGCTCGATAGATATCGCCAAGATCGAACAAAAGCACAAGGAGGACAGGAATAGTGGAGTGTGGGACGACTCTTACTTCTCAAATTCTGATGACGAGGACGACGAAGAGGAAGAAAGCTACGCAGCTCTGATGCAACGACTTTTGTCTGGCAAGCGCAGTAGCCAACATGGCCACCAGCCCGGAAAGAGCCAGTCCACGAATTCGGAGAGGCCTACCACAAGCGATGATCAAGTTATGGTGCAGCCCGCTCCCAACAAAGCACAATCTGTGGCGCCACCAAGCATCGATGGCACCAACAATACCGTCGATGTCGGGTTACGCAAGAGTATTGAGGAGCAGCTAACGCCCCCGAGGAAGCGCGGCGAGGAAGGCACGAAGCCTGTTCCAGGGAAAAAGGCCGAGCGGGTGGCTGAGGCCAGCGGACAGCAAGAGCGTTGAGTAATGTTGCCATCCCATATAACTGTCGACAAACGACTTGTACATATCAACGCGATCAATCCAATTGTCAATCGTGGTCGGATCTCCTTATGTGCGCCTTTAATCTTTTGCCAAGGGTAACAATGTAATTGTACGAAAAGGTATACATTTTCCTCATGTGAGTCTACCTGAACCGATGCGCTTTTTCCGCGCATGATGCTGCTAGCCATGCCCGCTAGCGCCCAAAATGTCCTCGCAGTCCTAAGTCCTGATCGCATTTCCGAGAACACCACCAGTGAAACCCTGACCACCGCCAGCGCCTCCCCTGAAGGCACCGCCCCTGTTACCTCCACGGCCGCCTCTTCCACCGCCACGACCACCACGACCACCTCTACCGCCACCTTGCCTCTCAAAGGCGTTGGCAGTACCCTGTGTCCGTGTCTCCAGTGTCCTCTCGTTGCTCTCGATGAGGCCGCTCGCCTTGTCGCTGAGTGTGAGTGCCAGGCTTTGCAGTCTGCTGAGCTCGACACCCTTCCTGAAGATGATGGCGCTGTTGACCTGGTCGAGGGCAGCGGCAAGCTCTTCGTGACTGATCATCTTGCTGACCACAGCGGCGACCTTGCGCTCAGGCAGATCGAACATGGATGCAAGGTGGTTGATGGCAAGTGTATCATAGTATGGCGCGTACGTGAAGAGATATGTGCGGAGACCCTCCTCCTGGATCTGCTGCTCCAACATGGACTTTATCTTAGTCGCACCTGGGAGCAACTCCCAGATCTTGATGGTGGTGATAAAGTCAGCAGCCTTGCGCCACTCGCCCGATGCAAGAGCCTTGGAGGCTTGCATGACGTGGTCACGGGTGTTCTCTGGTGGTCCGGTGAATATTTGGCGCTCGTGGTACTCAAGCATACGGCGGTAGGACTTGCTGATGACTCTCTTCTTAATGTCGGGTGATGAGCCAACTTGCGCAAGAAGAGGAATCTCAAGCAACATGGAGCAGGTGAGGTAGACACATTCCAGAAGTTCGAGGTTGATGTGCATGTGAAATGGGAGCTGGCGTTGACGCTCAAGGCGTTCCTGCTCGGGAGTGATTTGAGAGTATCTTTGGAGTTGAAGACCTTGAGCAAGCAACTCCTTTTGACGTTGACTTCCGCAGATTTCCTGCAGAGAGTTTTGTGCCTCGTAGACCAGACCAGCACGGAATGCGCAAAGTCCGACTTGAGTCAAAGTGCGGTTGAAAAGAATTTGTGTGGAAATGTCGAAGCTGCTAATGGTCTCTTGCAAGTGAGACATGAGAAGCATGTCGCGTGCTTGGTAGTAAGAGTCATGGAGAGCAAGGTAGTAGATCTGGCAAAGCATCGAGCGAGCGCGGATGATGCCGTCGCTGTTCTTGAAGAGATATGAGCAAAGAGTCTTGACGGTAAGTCCAGCGTCACCCTTGTTGGCGCGCGGTGTGATCTGTGAGTCGGAATTTGCAGAGAGAGCCTCCCAAGTCTTCTCCTCCAGGATGTCGACGACTTGTGATGGCTTGAAGTAGATGTGTTCCAGTCTCCTCATGACAGCGCGGTTAACAGTATCCTGAGAGATCTCGACTTGCTTGTTAGACATGAGGCGCTCACCGTACATCTGAGCGCGAACAATGTTGGCGTACAAGGCGGCCTCGTCGCTCAATCGCTCGACGTATTCGGCGGTGTGAGGATCGACAGCCTGCAAGACTCTGGTGAGCTCATCACCAAGTCTCTCGACGAACGAGACAACGCTTCCTGGAACTTTGAATGTCTCCTTCTCGTCGATCTGAGGTTGCTTCTCGTCATCTTCCCATTCCTCAGCATTTTCGACAACAACAAGGTATGGGTGGTTCTCCAAAGTCTCAAGAAGCTTCTGGATCTCTTGTTGAGCGAGGATCCATTGCTCCTGTGACATGGTGTTGCCGGAGCCGCCAGCAAGATCGAAACGGGTAGCGATGAGGACCAGAAGAGTGCGAATACGCTGGTATTCGGTGGTTGCGACGTCCAAGAGCTTCTCCATGGTGCGGATCTGGTCCAGACGGTCGGTGTTCTTGCGACCTCTTGACTCGACAATCGTGCGCAGATGCTTGAGAATGCCCTCTGGGGTGTAGGTCATAGCCTTGCCGCCAGCCCCGACCATAGTGAAACCACCATCGTCGTTGGCAAAGCTCTGTCCAACTTCCATTCCAGCAGGGGCCTTGACCTTCTTGACCTTCTCGGTAGGCTCCTCAATGATGTCCTCCTTCATGTATTCATCCGGATTGGCACGGTACTTTTCGATCTCAGTGGTGTAGTCTCTGTTGTTCCTCCTGATCTTTTGGCGCATCGCATTAAGACCTTGTGAAGCAAGCTTGCTTGTTTTCTTTGGGTTGACCTTTTGCTTCTCGACAGCCTCGGTCGTCGACATTTCCAGATCCGCGACAGTCTCGATATAAAGCTTTGGCGGCTTGCCATTGTTGTCGCGCTGAAGGACAGGAAGAAGGCGGTTCAGCTTGTCGAATTCTGTAAATGGTCAGTATCATAAAGACGCAGTTCCCGATCTCCCACAACATACGCTCTGAAATCACACTCCAGTCCTGGATCTTCTCGGCGTTTTCGATCAGTCTTACGACTCCCTCGAACTCGTCGAAGCGCTTGTCTTTGGCACTCTTGACGACTGTGACCCGGTCTTCTTCATCGCTTTCTGAATCGTCGGAAGCCTCCCTCAAGAAGCGATTCGCTCCAGTTTTTCCGCCTTCCTCATCGCTAGAATCTTCGTCGGATCCCTCCTCCTCTTCCTCCGATGATGACTCCTCCTCGGACTTTTCAGCTGCCTCCGCGTCGGAACCGTACAGAGACTCCTCCTCGGACGAACTCTCGCTGGAGTCGTCTCCGTAGAAAAATCGAGATGTCATGTTAGCTGTCTGTCGCTATCGAGCCGCAGAATTCCACAGGTCGAGGTTGTCTGTCGCGAGCCTAGGGGTTTTTGGAAAGTTCGACGAGCACGTCTTCTGTCCGCGTGAATTCCCAGTGCGCTGCGCGGACTTTTCGAGCAGAGTGGCCGACTCGCGGGAGCCATACCCGATTGGGAAATGCCCCACGTTTAGCCTTGACGACGCATCACGTCGGGCATCATTTTATTTGGTCGAATTATGGATGTCGGTCTCATTTGTTGGCTCTCTATAATTTGATAGAGTCCTCAAGATCAACGCCTTGATCCTCGATCCTGGATGAGATGATCACGAAACAATTGATGAGCCGGCATTTTCGCTTCCGACCTGCTATTACTACACAAAGGCACTACGTTGTCCGCTACTCGCAGACCGTTCGACCACATCAGGATGAGGAATATTATGTCAAGCGCATGCGATCTGACTACGAGGAACTAAGAGAGGAATTAAAGCCTCGTGATAAAGCGCACCTTCAGCTTACGTACGAGGCTTACGACAAGATCGAGACATGGGTGCGACAGAACACGCCCGATGATGCGCCGCCTGCTGTCCGTCTTGCAACGGCTGGACCACGAGACTATATCAACACTTCGAATTCGTCCGGAAGAGGTACACGGCAGGAACTGCTTCTCAAACTTGCTGAAGTGAAACTTCATTTAAAAGACTTGCAAACCGAGCCCTACCGCGAGTATGACTTTGACTTGGGAAAGATTACACTATCAGACACGGAGCTACACGAGCTTGAAACAGAGATTGTGGATGACACGAATAGGCTCAAAAGAGGAGTCGAAACTGCGACCAAGTACATTAAGATCATGGATGAAGGCAGTCGCAGAAAAGAGGGTGACAGCCGATTTGACTTGGAAGAGTTCTGGAATGCAGAAGTCGCTCGCATCAAGAGTGAGGAAGGTGGAGTCATATTTCCAGAGAAACAGCAAAGACCGGAATGGGGGCCAAGGAAGAAGAAAGTTGTACTGCAACCAGACCAGGTGCCGAAAGTTGTACTGCAACCAGACCAGTTGCCGAAAGTTGTACGGCAACTTCACCCAGGTGAGAAGAGGCTCGTGCTTGAAACAGACCAGAGACCGTCAACTCCCAGGCAAAGCAGAATACGCAAAATTGAGAAGAAGAGGCTCGTGCCGGAACCTGCCCAGAAGCCGGTAACTCCCAAAAAAGGCAGGGAAGGCGCACTAAAGGGGAACGAATCTGAAAAGAGTCCAAAAGGGAATGAACGTGAAAAGAGCAACCCCAAGCAGGCAGACCAGTTGGATGATTTCTCGGATTTCCCCTACCCAGAAGTGACAGACTTCACAGACCACGAAACACTGTTGGAGAAAGATATGAAGCGTCGTTGAGCACCGGCGCCAGCTCTTTGTAATTTAGCAAGATACCCTCTGCAATTTTTATGATAACGATAACAATTACAATGTCAAGCGCGGTATTAGAATGGTGGCGGAGTCAGTATTCTGGACCGGTAATCGAGATCTCCTAACGAACACTAGAAACCCTCATAGCATGACAGTACTCTGGTTAGCATTACAGCAGGCCGAAGATAATATGGTATTATATCACGGCAGACGAGAGCTGAACATCTCGAGCTGATATGTTTGAAACTCCTACGCCAACATCGAAGATACACCGAGTTATGGCCATCGGACTCGATGTGCCGAGTTCCCCGCAGTGGGGAAGTTGGAGAACTTTGGGGATTGAGGCGCGAATGGCAGGGTCGAAAGAGAAAGAGCCTTTGAACCGCAGGGCGATATCGCTTCTAGCCACTTGACCCCCGCGGCATCCACCCAGGAACGGACTTTCGGTAACAATAGATAGAAGTCAACAGACCATCTATTTCAACTTCCTTGGACAAAAATCGATTCGGCTGCCTTTGCCTATCCGCTCGTTCTCATACCCTTTTCGACAACACCGCATTACCGCCAACATGAACCACCCTAGCAATGATACTCAGGCTGTCAAGCTCACCGGCGACGAGGTCGCCAAGCACAACAACAAAGACTCTTGTTGGGTCATCGTCCATGGTCGTGCCTACGATGTCACCGAGTTCTTGCCAGAACATCCAGGTGGACCAAAGATTATCTTGAAGTACGCTGGCAAAGACGCCACTGAAGAATATGCACCAATCCACCCACCGGACACCCTGGACAAGTTTCTGGACAAGAGCAAGCACTTGGGAGAAGTCGACATGAAGACGGTCCAGGTGGAAGAGAAGGCCTTTGATCCAGATGAGGCAGAGAGACAAGAGAGGATCAAGCGGATGCCGATTCTGGAACAGTGTTATAACCTCATGGACTTTGAGGCCGTTGCCCGACGGGTCATGAAGAAGACGGCTTGGGCGTACTACTCCAGCGCTGCGGACGATGAAATCGTAGGTGAACATGCTGTATTTGAGAAGTCACATCGCTAACACCTCTAGACCATGCGAGAGAACCACTCTGCATTCCAGAAGATCTGGTTCAGACCAAGAGTACTCGTGGATGTCGAGCACATCGACATGACCACCAAGATGCTCGGCACCAAGGTTGATATTCCATTCTACGTCACTGCTACCGCCCTTGGAAAGCTCGGTAACCCAGAAGGAGAGGTTGTCCTCACCCGCGGAGCTCACAAGCACAACGTTATCCAAATGATTCCAACACTAGCATCATGTTCGTTTGACGAGATTATGGACGAAGCCAAAGACGGTCAAGTCCAGTGGCTGCAGCTCTACGTCAACAAGGACCGCGCCATCACCAAGCGAATCGTCGAGCACGCCGAAAAGCGAGGATGCAAGGGTCTGTTCATCACTGTAGATGCGCCTCAGCTTGGTCGCCGCGAAAAGGACATGCGATCCAAATTCAGCGATGTCGGTTCCAATGTTCAGAACACAGGCGGCGACAATGTCGACAGATCACAAGGAGCCGCTCGCGCCATTTCCTCGTTCATCGACCCCAGTCTCAACTGGAAGGACATTCCATGGTTCAAGTCTATCACCAAGATGCCAGTCTTGCTCAAGGGTGTCCAGCGTGTTGAGGATGTCATCCGTGCCATTCAAGTTGGTGCCGATGGTGTCGTACTGTCCAACCATGGTGGTCGTCAGCTCGACACTGCCCGCAGTGGTATCGAGGTCCTTTCCGAGGTGATGCCTGAGCTTCGTCGACTAGGAATGGCAGACAAGATCGAGATCTACATCGATGGAGGTATCCGCCGTGCTACCGATATTATCAAGGCTCTTTGTCTGGGTGCTACTGGTGTTGGTATCGGTCGTCCATTCCTGTACGCCATGTCAGCCTACGGTCTTCCAGGTGTTGACAGGGCCATGCAAGTAAGTTCAGCCGTCACTCGTTACTCCCGTGCAGTTACTGACATATCTCTAGTTACTGAAGGATGAGTTTGAGATGAACATGCGTCTTATCGGATGCAACAGTGTCGACCAGCTGGGTCCAGAATTCCTTGACACCACCGGTTTGAAGATGCACACTACTGGTGTACCAAGTGATACCCTTGCACTTGGTGTGTATGACCCTCTGATTGGTCCACAGGAGAAGGCAAAGTTGTAGACGATTATCTATGTTCCGATCTTAGGCCTTGTGTATTGCTGCATTTGAGGCGTTGGTCATGCTTTTTACTGAATTAGCCTTCATATCACAATGTCAAAAACTGTATATATTCGTTCCCACATTTGCATTATTCATCAGTGTTCATTTTCAACTCTCATTCAACTGGATGAAAATCACCGCTCTCATCCGTACCGATGTTGCATCACCTTCGTTGACCAATTAAGTACGTTTTCATTCATACTTCATCGGCCAAGCCTGTGTTGACCGTACTCAGCAACATAGTTGAGCATCAACTACACCCTTGAACGTGGAGCTCGTGTCTGAAGTATTATACTATGCTCGAAGATCCGTAGGCCATGGCAATATTGCAGGTATCGCTCTCGCCGGAGGCCACCGCGCGTGTCCATGATCTCCTACTCTGTCTGGCCAAGTTTGGGGAGACAGTCTGCATAGAGGCTCGTAACGACAAGGTACGGATGCGTTGAACTATCATTTTTGTTCTGTAAACCTCATCTGACGATGTTTTAGCTTTCGTTCACCACATTGAACTCATCGAGAACCGCATACGCATCCTTTGCGCTCGAAGCCAGCAGCTTCTTCATCACATATGAATTCAATTCCCTAACATCCACTGCCGAGGGACGCTTCACATGTCAACTATACAATAGAGTATGTACATCGGCCACAGTCTCTACTCGCCTGCTGATTTGTGTCAGGCTCTCTTGTCCGCCTTCAAAGCGCGTCTTTTCGACCCTCGGAATCGAGATTCCCCAATTGACTGCTGTGACCTCACAATCGACGAGCAACCAGACAAGGTCGAATGCAGGCTCATAATAAAGATGGTCTGCCGTCATGGCGAGTCTATGTTCTTTGAACTCCCGGCCGTCCCTCGAGCTGACATGATACATAGGCATCACCAAGACGTACAAACTCACCTATGAATCGGTCGAAATCATGCACGCTTTGTTCGACAAGTCTGCAGCACCGAACGGTTGGAAGATTACATCAAGAATTTTACGTGAATACATCGAATATTTCGGACCAAAGACGGAGCAACTGGACATGTTGGCAAAGGAGGGCAAGGCCATCTTCACTAGCTTCACCGAAAAGGTCATGGATGGGAAAGGTTGGTGCTAACTTTGTCTGAACTGAGTGCAGTCGCTGACGCATGTTCAATCAGAGCTCTTGAAGCAACCTCTCGAGACTGCAGTTTCGATACATATTGACGACTTTGAGAACTTCCATGCAGAAGAAGATATGCACGTCGTGATCAGCGTGAAGGATTTTAAGGCCATCGTCACCCATGCCGAGACACTTCGAACGCCAGTCATTGCTGCCTTTTCACGCCCATCTCGACCTCTTCAATTCTCTTATCAGACGCTCGGAATGCACTGCGAGTTCATCCTCATGACCAGCGGCGACTACCGAGGTACAGCCACGTCTTCGACACCAAAATCAGTAACAACTCGCCCGTCGACCCGTCAATCATCGGCGCTCTCGACTCAAGCTCCTGCGCCTACAACCATAAACACGGATATGCCACCTCCACCAAAGCCTATGTCGACTCTCTCTCAGATCCAGAGGAAGCCACTGTCTGCACTCAACAGAGGCATATCCCTCACGGCTCCCTCGCAAGACTCGGACAGCTTGTTTGTGCCCAACGACGTTGATGGTGATCGTCGGTGGGAGGAGCCAGATTACGACAATGAGGAGGCCGAGGATATGCTTGGCTGGGATGCCAACGGTGAATTGAACTCAGCCTATCATCCAACGCTGAGGGATGCGGGCAGTCATGCCCCAAACCAGCAGACTCAGCAAAGTGATGATTCCATTTCTCAAGGCCTGCAGCCTACACAGAGACTCTCGCAGATTCATGGTCTCTTTGATTGAGGGTCTTCATTCACCCGAAAGGACGACAAAGCTCGTGGCACAACCACCCCAGACCGCAGTGCCTGGTGATGGTAGCTCGAAGGTGTTGGAATGACCTTTGACATCGCACTTGCTATCGAGAGGCAACCCACAGTTGCCATGCTCTCCCCAGCCCCATGCTGACACGCCACCACCTGGTGAGATTGCAATTACGTGCTCGCTACCAGCCGCCATCGAGACCACCTTGGAAGCGTTTGAAGGAGGAAGCTGTCCATGGTCGTTCCTACCCCACCCTTGGAGAAGACCATCAGGCATGAGAACAAAAATGCTGCCCCAACTTGCAGACACGCTTTTCCATCCCCTGAGCGTCTTGGGTACAGACTCTCTGATATTGTAACGATCACGTTTACTGGGTCCAAGCATCAAGAAATCACCCTCCTCTGATGATGAGAACAGGCAGGTGAAGTCTTTGCCGCATACGGCACCAGCTACTTTGAAAGGGACACCTTGGATCTTGCGCGGCGCCCAGGAGTCTTCGTATGGCTCACCAAGCTGGCCATGTCGGCCAACTCCCCAGCCATAAGCATCTCCGTTTGACAAAACAGCAACAACATGGCCCATGCAAGCCACTAAATCTACAATCTCGAGATCAGGTGAAGGAAAATCGGGTATTAGGATTGGTTCCGGGGCAGTAGCCACTCCATTGCCCAGCCCAAGCTCACCTTTGGTCCCGGTGCCACAGACTAGTACACCTCGATCCGTAGCAAACACCGAAGCATTCCATGTGGCCGCGCAAGTATCTACAACGACGTCGTGCAAAAGCTCGGTGGAAAGCCTGACCTTTTGAAAGTACAGTGACTGCACTTTGTTATTACCAAAGCCGCATTGACCGTCTGCGTTAGAGCCACTGGCATAAACATCGCTAGCTTCTGTAACAAGTAGCGTGTGGTTGCCACCAGCCGTGATGCGTCTGACCTGATGCTGCTCTATGCCTGCTGGTAGCTGCAAAGGAGTCGGTACTGAGACATCATCTTCATGACCAAGTCCGAGCTGTCCGGAACCATTCGAACCCAGTGCGTATATCTGTGTGACAGGCATATGGTTGCTCGAGCACAGCTCTGGTCAAGCTCAAAGTCGCCGCTGCTGGGACTCTATAATGACTTCTCCGGTGACGGCGCTTCAACTCCTCATGTTAATTTTTTATTTCGCGCGCAAGCTTGGATAGATGATATGAAATGTAACACTCCAGGACGCTACGTAAAGATGTCCATATGCTAGATGGGCATTGCAACAGACACGATCGACTGGACGTGAAGTTGGAGGAGCCGCCGGAGTAACAGTTTCGCCGAAACGCCGTGATACTCGCGCCTTCCAATTCTGAGTCTTGGCTCGACATCGCGAGCGCCAGCGTCGCAAATTCTCGAAAAGTCACCACCAACTTCAAACGACCAACGATACGGTTTACGTCGACCTACACCACCGCCATCATGTCGTCAACTACCCAGAGCGTGCAATGCTTCGGCAAGAAGAAGACCGCGACCGCTGTCGCCCACTGCAAGGCCGGCAAGGGCCTCATCAAGGTCAACGGACGCCCTCTCTCCCTCGTTGAGCCACAAATCCTCCGCTTCAAGGTCTACGAGCCAGTCCTTATCCTCGGTCTCGACAAGTTCGGTGCGTCTCAAAAGATGGAATCTGCGATCAAAAGCAGGGGAAAGATGTTGGATATATGGGGACATGTTTGACTGACTGGGTATAACAGAGGGTGTCGACATCAGAGTTCGCGTCACCGGTGGTGGTCACACTTCCCAGGTCTACGCCATCAGACAGGCCATTGCCAAGTCAATCGTACGTGCGACAGAGGACCATTTCAGAGGTTCGGAAAAGAAGCCAGGGTACACATTTGACTAACACATCCGGTACAGGTCGCCTACTACCAGAAGTTCGTTGATGAGCACTCCAAGAACCAGCTCAAGCAGGCGCTTGTTCAGTACGATAGAACCCTCCTCGTTGCCGACAACAGACGGTGCGAGCCAAAGAAGTTTGGCGGTCCAGGTGCCCGCGCCAGATACCAAAAGTCTTACCGTTAAGCGGTACGCTTTGTGCTTTTGGTGGAGTGGCATGGAGACAGACTTTGTCGGTTGGTCGATCGATGCTGCTGGAGATGGGAGTTTGTGCTCGTCGCGGTTATGCATTTTTGCTAGCAAGCATCGGCAAAGGGAGGCTTTGACCGGGCGCTGGTTTACGGAATGAAATGCGAATATGCAGGCTCAATCAAAAGGA